>Ga0209324_10000276_pt1 | contig 35619 bp, 34 predicted proteins | sample Rifsed19ft3_FD_184015 | JGI IMG/M metagenome (GOLD analysis project Ga0209324, IMG submission 184015) | Soil microbial communities from Rifle, Colorado, USA - sediment 19ft 3 (version 2) | ecosystem: Environmental > Terrestrial > Deep subsurface > Rock core/Sediment | place: Rifle, Colorado...
CTTCCTCATACAACTCCCATGTAAGTGCAATCTTTGTTAATTGATTCATGTCCACCTCCATTGTAACTAAAGGAAGTGGCGGATATTAAAGGTAAATACAACGTCAAGTTGAGATTGATATAAGTCTAAGTTAAAATACAAAACATAGGGCTGTCGGTTAATGGCAAACCACGGGTCTCCAAAACCCGGACTGGAGGTTCGACTCCTCCCAGCCCTGCAAAACAATTCTCCAGAAACTTGTAATCAGTCATTTCTGAACTTTATATCGAAATTCAACTACCCCATTACCAACCCTCTCGACATTTAACAAATCTAGCTTTAACACAAAATCTTCTGGAGCAAAAACAGGAATGCCTTCGCCTATAATTGAAGGGTTCACGTCCAAAATAATTTCATCTATAAGGCCCTTTTTCGCGAAATAACTGTTGGTTATTGAACCACCTGTAATTATTGCCTCCTTGAAACCTTCATCTGCAAGCATTTTCAATGCTTCTTCTGGTGAATGTGCTAAAGTAAAACCTTTTTTTAACTTTAGTTCCGAACTTGAAATTATTACTTTCTTTACGCTTTTTAAGTCACTTAAATAATCTCCTTCCCATTTAATTACTGCTTCGTAAGTTTTCCTGCCCCACATAAAACAGCCCACCTTCCTTGCAAGTCTTACAAATTGCAACCAATTATCGTGTGATAGAAAATCTTCACTTCCAGTCTTTGTAGCAATTATTCCATTTGCTGATATTGCCATCGTCAAAATTACTTTCATACCAAAACCCCCCTTTTAATGAAGCCCCTACAATTCACAGGCTCATCTAGTATCTATTGAACAAATAGACCCTCCACTCCGAGTTCGCAAGCTTATATGTGTCCGCTAGTGGACCTTTCCTAAAACCGCCCATCACATTTGCAGGATCTTTTCTTACCTTATCTTCGTCTGAAGTACTTACTACGAACAAATTATCGGTTATATCGAATTGATTTTCCAAAAGGAGATTTATTCCCTTTACCTGCAGAGTGTGTCTGTAAACCACACCCAGTGGGTCAGCATCCGGACTCGCCAAAACCGCAACATTAACATTTTTACGGTCGTCTTTATTTACCTTATCCCGAATGTAATTTGACACCAAACTTACTGTTCCCGCAGCCGGTTCTCTTATAGGTTTGGTTAGCTGATTTTTTAACTGGCCCAAACTTCCCAGAATCATAATTAATACTGCAAACTTTACCAGACTTCCTTCCTTTTTTCCTCTCGGATAAATTAACCAGGTTATAAAAAAGGACAAACCCAATAAAAAGTATCTATTCTCGAACGTCGGTAAAAAAGAAATTATTGCAATCTGCGGAACTACTGGAATTAAAAACAGTAAACTTTGACTTTTATGTATTAAATCTTTGATAGTCAGCCAAACAAGAATAAAACCCAAAAATATTGCTAATAACATATTTTGTGATAAATAAAATAGAGATTGATAAATATTGACCGAAAAAGACCGTATGAAATTCAGCATATCAGGAGCTCCGTGGGACCTAATCAAATTATTTTTCCAAAAATGATTAAAGAATAGTCCGGGAGGATTTTTCCAGTCAAAGTAAATAAAGGGAACAATCATCAAAAAAAAGCCAAGAAATATTAATATCGGCACCAAAAACTTCTTCTGCCTAAGTGATTTGAGTCCAACTAATAATATAAAGGCTGCGAAAGAAAAGAAAGTCAAATAATGAAGATGAAACGAAAGTCCGAAAAAGACGCCGGAAAAAATAAATGAGATTTTGTCTTTACGAAAGTATAAAAGTATTGCAATAATACTCGTAAAAGCAACTAGATGCGGATTCCATGCCCAGCGTGAAGATTCAATTAACGGAAACCAGACAACTGAAAGGGCTGCAACAAAAGGCAGTAGCTTTTTATTCAATTTTTTCGTCAAAAAAAGAATTAAGAAAACAATCAGTAAGCCGAAAAATGCAGTCCCGTAAGCCGGGGATTGCGGCTCAAATTTACCTAAAACGGCAAAGAGCATGAGCATGTAAAAGGTTAGGGATGGATAGATAATAGTCATGTTGGCATCAATTGGGCCGATTAAAGTAATGTCCCTTGTAACCCATATTCTTTTCATATCCCTGAGGTTTGAGGACTCGTCACGCGTGAATCGTGTGGTCTGGGGCAGATTATAAAACCTGAAAAGGATAACTAAACAAATGAACACTAGTAGTAAAAGAAAATGTCTACGCTTCATACATCAATGGTATTACTTTTACGCCCTTATAACTACAATTGTTTGTCATATTTATGTTACATGTAATGATACATGTAACATGGGTAATCAAACTCCAGAGACACAACAAACTCCTACAAGGATGTATTAAACTAAGCCAAAATAAAAACCTGAAGATTTATAAGGTGTAAAGTAGTGTCGTAGTTGTGAGCTGAGCTCAACAAAGTTGCAATTCTCGCAACCACAACTTCCACTTTAAATCTATACTTCAGGCTTTCTTGCACTTTAGAGTGCGAAACTTACTGCGGAATATTACCAATTACCGACTCGGATAGAGCCGGAGCCGCTGAGGTGTTTTTGGGGACGGTTAACCACCTTGAAAACGTAAATGTCTCCCGATCCCGACACGCTCAGATCAGCTTCCTGAACTGTAGCACGGATGTTGATATCTCCAGAACCCGAGACATCTGCTTCAAGCTCGCCAATATCACCACCAGCAACGCTGAAATCTCCAGAACCACTGACTCTGAGCTTGGCGTTGCCCTGAATAGAAGAGATAGCAACCCTACCGCTGCCCGAGATTTTGGCGTTAACCTTTTGTACTTTGCCAACGTTTACATCACCTCCACCACCAATGTGTAGGCGGAGACTTCCTTCAGTATCTCCGAGGCGGGTCTTGCCCTCAATATCAGAGAGATTGAGGCTGGCTCCCTTAGGAACCTTGACAGTAACCTTGGTTAGGTTCTCTCCGCCTCCAGAAATGATGACGTTACGTCCAAAGACCACGTCACCAGAAATGATGGATGTGCCACGGATGCTTCCGCCAATGACAACACCTGAGCCACTAATGCGACCCACACGAGTGAAGGAACCGCCACGCCCCGAAATGATTGTGACATCTGCACCAGAGGCTTCGCCATCTTCACCTTCAACAACAACTGTGTTGCCTTCTTGCTTGATGTGGATGTTCTTAACCTCATTGGCTGGGCCAACGATGATCACTTCAATGGTGTTGGCTTGGTGTACCTGGACATCCAGATCTGCAATAATGTCCCGAACTTCAAGGGCATTTGCCGAAAAGGTTTTCGGGCCAACGGTAATTTTCTCGCCCGATTCTTCTGCTGATGAGCCAATGTTGATAAAGCCTTGGCCTTTGTTCACAACCTCGCCCGTGGCGACGTCGCACCAGCTTCCGTCAGTAAAGGTCACTCTGGTATTGATGATAGAAGCAACTTGCTTATCAGAGAAAACCTTCTTGCCGTTAATATTGGCAACTTGAGACATATAGCCCTCCTTAAATTTGAATAGGGTTGATAGAAGTTAGACAATTCTTAGATAATCGTTCAAATTTCCTTCCTTACTGGATTTTATAAAAGGGTTGTTTGCCAATGGGCTCATTCTTTTGATAGATGGCCACACTCTGAATACGAATTTCGTACTCACAATGCGACCACCTAAATTAAAAGAGAACAACTCCCGCATTTTTAAATGTGCAAGATAGAATGTACCAAATTAACAAATAAAGCAGGCTCTATTTGCCTGCATTTGCAGAATTTAGTAAAGGAATAATACCAAAATTAAGACCAAAAGTCAAACATTATAAGATATAATATTTTATTATAAGGAGTATCTTGCAAGCTTCGCTTACATCGAGTTTTCGAGATGCAAGTTTCGCTTATAGGACTTGAATTCTAGTCTTTCCACGCCCGAATTTCTTCCTGCGGAAAAATAAGTCCTTAGTACTCAATCTTCTCTCTGGAATTCAGGTTCTTAATTTTACCCGAAGAAGCATATGCATTTGCTAAGTCTGCATAATGTTCATAAATACGATCTAATTGTTGTTCTTCGTCATTAAAAACATTCTCAGAAAATTCAAATGGTTCTCTCCCCCCTCTTAGCATTGTTTTGCGAACATAATGAGCAAGTTCACGCAAGCTATCAAGAGTCACCCCTGAAGGTAAATTTTCGCGTTTAATATTTCCCTTATCCAAAATCGATAGGTAAAATCTGAGACCCACTCCTTTTTGAGCAGCTTTTTCAATACCTAAGGCTAGCTCAAAAGGAGGCATACCTTCAATATCCCATTGCCACTCCTCAATATCCTCCACACTTCCCTTTCCATATAATTTTAAAAATTCTGCCTGAAGAACCAATGCTTTCATGGCAAGGCGCGGATTAATGCCCCACTCGTCAGATACATAAGATTCCCATTTATACATTTCAAACCCAGTTGGTCGTATTATCTTATGTTCCAAATCAACCAAGGCTCGTTCTGAAAAAAAGAGTCTGTTCCCTATAGCCAAAACTTCATTTATTGTGAAGTCGCGCTCGCTCATGTAATCTGCGACGTTGGTTTCAATTTTGACTCCATGACCTCGTTTCGTATCATCCGGCATATAACGCCAAGAAATGTCATCCCTTAAACTAATATCAGGATTGAGACTCTTGACGGCAACAACATCTAAATCCCGTGGATGGGGTGATTTTTCTCCCAATACCTCTAACATCAAGGATCGTGCTACTCCGCCAGAATAACCATACCCCTCGGGCAAACTGTTTATTTTGGCATACCAGTCGGGTAATCTGTCTAGAGTTAATTCATAGATTGCAATTTTTTCTTTGCTCTCGTCACCAACCGACGATTCTTCCTCTTCATATAAATCCTCTCCTTCCACAAAATGATCAATGAGCATAGATCTTCCAATAATGACACTTGAGGGACCAAGGGTCTCCTTTGTGGAGTTAGGTAGTTCGCTACTGTCCATGATGATTATTTGTTTGACACGACCTTAAAATGTTTTGACTTTTTCTGACAAAGAGTAAATATATTAATCCTTCCACCTTTGAATTTCTTCCTGCGGAAGAAGTAATTTTTTAGGAGTTACAATAAGCAAAACCGCTGAAATAATTATTGTCGAAATACCCAAGACTACGAAAGTCAATTGTTCTCCAACAAAATCAGCTATAACACCCGCTAATGGCGGACCGACAATATAAGCGACGCTTGAAGTTGAAGCAAAAAGGCCAATCATGTGTTTTCTCTCTCTGCCCATCCTCGCGATGATATCCGAATATACTCCCTCCAATAAAGGATAAGAAGCTGATAAAAATATACTTGCAAAAAAAACAAATGATACCTGCCAATAAGCCCCACTATTTAATCCTAAGGCAGCAAACAATAATCCTGAAAAAAGCATAAACTTTTCGGCCAATTTCTTTTTACCCTTATAAATACTAAATCTGGCAATAACAAATCCTATAAACATAGACGGTAATATATACGAAGATAAAAATAAGCCTCCGATTGGGTGACTTTCGGAAAGCGTTTCATTCCAAATTGCCCCCACGCTCCAAAAAGTAGCGTCAATAATACCCAGGATAATGCTCATAATGATAATCGGCCAAACGTGCTCAAAAAGAACTACCCAGTGCTCAAATTCCTTAAAAATATTTACTTTATCCACTTCAATTGATAAAACCCGATCATGAGTTTTATGAAAAAAAGAAAGTGTTATAAAACTTATCAATGCAAAAATTAATGCTAAATAAAGTGCATACTTACCTTCAACTGGAACTATTTCACCTGCAATAATCGGTCCTAAAAAATAAGCAAACGCTCTGAAAACTCCTATGATTCCCCAAACACCCGAGTGGTATCTCAATGGTGTTGAATCCGAAACAAATTGTTGTTGGGCAAATATCAATAGCTCGTAATAAATTCCCCAAACCACCATCCCAAAAAGAATTAATAATAGATAAGGTGCATACGTAGATCCTAATAGTGATCCGGAAAAAATAAAACTTGCGGTAATTGCGAAAAGGATAAGTTTTTTTACGGTAACTTGCTTTAATATTTGGGGGAAAATCAAGTCGACCGATAACCCGGCGATTGAAGAAAACGCCATAATAAGTCCTACAGTCGAAGTATTATTATACGTATACTCAAGAAAGTTGGGTACCCAATAAGAAAGAATTGCGTCGGCTAAAAAAATAAAAAGTAGTATGACCGAAAGACTTGAAACCCGAATCCAAACCGGATCTTCCAAAAAAACAAGCGTCCGATGTTTAAACATACTAATTTATCGTAGCACTCAAATATCCTGCCTTACAAATGAGTCTACTCCGCAACCCCGAAGTCTTCCTTTAAATTATTCAAGGTTCTTTTGTATAAAGATTTGACTGCGCCCTCCGAGCGACCCAAGACATAACCTATTTCCGTATTTTTCGAACCCTCGACGTGTTTCAGATAAAGAAGCAGTTTGGCGTCCTCGGTCAGCTTATCAATTCCTGCTCTTAGTTTACTTACCTTCTCAGGTAAAACTTCTTGGGTAGATTCTAAAGAATGCATACTGGAGTAAACAGGGTCGACCAATACCATCTCTCTTTCCTCTCCATCTTCGTAGCTTAAAGTCTCCACGGTATGCTTTTGCCTTCTTCCCTCATCTCGGTAGTGATTTGCCAGTAAGTTATGTGCTATGCGGAAAAACCAAGAGCGTTCAGGATTTTCCAGCTTCGGATCCGGTTTAAAATTAGAATAGCTTTCATACGCTTTTAAAAAAACTCTTTGGGTTAAGTCCTCGGTGTCTTGACCTTGACCCTTTAAACCGAACGCAACAAACCGAAAAATATCTTCATAATTTTCATTAACCTTATCTTTAAATCTTTCGAATTCTGCGTCTGTTAAGGGGCGATCCGATTCTCTCTTCTTCTCTATCATACTTTTTGCGGCAATTCCGGCACCGACCGCAAGTCCTACAACAAATATTCCGGTTGCAACCTGTTTAGTAGTCAGTCCCTTTTTATTAAGCGTTTCCCCTAAACGATTAAAGACCTCGGGTTTGATTTTGATTGGTATTGCCTCCCCAGCTCCTTGGGATAAGTCAGCTAAAATTGTCAAATCGCTTTCCTTTTCAGTTAATAATCCGGGTAATGCCTCTGGAGATTTTTCTCGATCCTTTTTCATTCTGTAGACTGTTCCCAAAATGGATTTGCTGATAACATACAGTCAGATAGAGTTAAAGTCAAATTTATTTTTTTATTTATGAATAAATTAGTTTGTATTGCCGGTATGCCGAGACATGTCTTGTCGGTCCCGAAGTAACCTTCTTTTGACCCTACAACTAGTTGAAAACCAGGTGCTATGAGCTTTCGTCTACGACGAACTCAAAACAACCGAGCTTGCTCGGATATTTTGTAAAAGCTCATATCAATCCCCTGGCGGGTTTTAGCCATGATGACATCATTTTCGTCGTCTAGCTTTAAATCCGTCAGGGTTCTTTATTTTTCAATCTTTGGTGTCAATTAATTTGATGAATTCGGCAGCAGAAAGGATTATTGTGTTGCCAAATTTTTCCAAAGGTAAAATGTGTTTTTTGTCTCCGGAAACAATAAAGTCAGCATCAACCTCACTCGCAACTTCTAAAATACGGTTATCTTTCTCGTCCTTGGAAATTACATCAATACTTTCGCTTGGTTCAACTATCCGAGCATATTTCGAAATGCCTCGAATGGTTGTTTCTATTTTGTAGTCTTCCCACTCAAACTTTTTTTGTAACTTTGTCGCAAGTTCAAGAAGTAAAATTCTCGAAGTATAAAATTTTATTTTTCCTTCGCGAGCAATGTCTAAACAGTATCTTGGTGTTCCGCCGTATACAATTGCCGATATCAAAATATTCGTGTCAAAAACAACCTTAATCTTCTTCATGAAGAATTCGATCTATATCGTCTTCGCTCGTTATCTTAAATTTTTTAGCTGTTTCGCGACCCCATTTGTAAATGGTTTCCCACCTTTCATCTTCTACCTCTTTCTCAATTAAGGAAGTAATAAAAGCACTTCGTGATTGTCCTTTTTTCTTCCTTACCTCATCAAGTTTCGCGGCCGTCTTGGGAGGTATAGAAATCGATACAACTTTTGTTTTGCGCACTATTTGTGTCATACACTGTAATAATAAATTACCAAGGGGAAGTTGTCAATCCTTAGTACATATCTAAGTAACCTTATCTATTACGACATTTCGATAATGTATAATCCAAATTATGTATAAATTAGTTTGCATTGCCGGAATGCCTGGAGCCGGAAAATCTGTCGTTTCTGATTACTTTGTCACCAGAGGTTTCCAGTTTCTGCGATTCGGACAGGTTGTCCTGGATATCATCAAAGAAAATAATCTTCCGCCTACAGAAAATAACGAAAGAAAGATTCGTGAAGATTTGCGAAAAAGTCGCGGAATGTCGGCAATTGCAATTCTCAATTATCCGAAATTCAAAACCTTGCTTAAAAAAGGAAACGTTGTTGGTGACGGTCTTTACAGCTGGTCTGAATATAAATTTCTAAAGGAAAAATTTGATAAACAATTGATAGTAATTTCCGTCTATGCCCCCCCTTCCCTGCGATATGAACGACTTTCAAAAAGGGTAATACCGAAATCGGACAAAGACCTAAGACACAGGCCTTTTACGAAAGAAGAAGCAAAAGCCCGTGACTATGCAGAAATCGAAAATCTCGAGAAAGGAGGCCCCATCGCAATGGCCGACTATACTCTTGTAAATACGAAAAGTCTGGCATATCTTATGCGGGAGGTAAGACAAATATATGCAAAAATCCTTAGGCTTCGTAATCATGAAATGCAAAAGCAAAAACTATATTCCTAATTGAAAATTGTAAATTGATAATTGATAATTAACTAAACATGGATCCTGCCCAAGACAATCCCCCGGGGAACGACGATGTGGCTCAAAATACCGCAGGCGGGTCCGATTCTTCCAACCAAGCGACTCCGCTCGATCAGACACCTTCAACACCGACGATTGATAATTTAGTAACAACTCCGGAAGTATCAGCACAGCCCACCGATGCTCCCGCAGAAATCCCCACAACGCAGACTCCGGTCCAAACGACAGTTCCTTCGGTTACGGAAGAACCTCAAAGCGTCATTCAGGCACCGCCCGGAGCTCCAACCGAAAAAAAATCTAAAAAGGGTTTGATACTTCTCACTGTCTTTTTACTCATTGTCTTTTTGCTCGTTGCCGGATTGGGAAGTTTTGCTTACGCCGTCGCTTACGAAAAAATCAAACTGGACAAATATCCAGAGTGGCAAAAGAAAATCTCATATTTTGTTATCGGGCTTCCTTTTATGCCGAAGACGCCAAAATTTTTGCTGGCAAAATCTGCTCTGGCCCACCAGGGCGTAACAAAACAAAGCTTTGACGTTTCAGTCGCAATTGACTCCAACGACTTGGCAAGTTCACTCGGACTCTCCCAAATAGACCTTCAGGCCAAGGGGGTGCTCGACTATTCGGATCCTAAGAATCTTATAATTACGACGGAGGTCTCGATCACAAAAGACTTTAATCTTGAGTTACGTAAAAAAGATAAAACGCTGTACTTCAAGATAAATAAACTGCCTACATATCTTTTCGCATTTTTGGGACTCAACTCTGATCAACTCACTCCTGTCTTGGACAAGTGGGTTTCCTATAACACATCCCCACTCGATACCGAAGCAAGGAAACAAATCCAGGAAGATAAGGAGGTAGACCCCCTGAGCGAAGAATTCTTGGACGAGAACTTCAGTAAATTTTTTGATGAAGAAGTACTTTCGAAAATGAAGTTGACAGAGACCGAAGAAAACGGCATTAAGCTTTATAAAATTTCAGTTATGGCGGATCCCGAACTGATCGATCACGTAGGCAAAATTCTCGAACAAGAAGCTACGAAACAGCGGGGTGCCCAACTAAATCGAACACTGGATACCGAAGCCCAAAAATTATCTGAAATCATTAAAAAGTTGGAGTGGGAAATATATATGGATAAAAAGGATTACTATACCAGAAAAATTATAATCTCTGCTGACGCCGAATTCGATAATGTCAACTATACTTCGCTTTATCTTAATCCTTCAACCCCCAGCTCCCAAAGGCAAAAAATGAGTATCGCCTTTGCAGCCAAATCGGACAATTTCGGAAAGGAAGTCGCGGTTGATTTACCGACTTCGTCAATGACCTTTGAGGAATTCACGAATGTCTTGTCGGAAATTATGAACCAGGTTTTTTCCGGTGCGCTTTCCACTCCACCCGCTTCCAATTGAGCCATCCCCAACACTTTAAACTGATATAATGTTCAAAAATTGCCATGGAAGATTCCTTCTATACTTCTCAAGAGAGTGTCGAGAAAACTAAAAATGCAAGTTTCGTAGAAAAAATTGGGCCTTTTGTCGGAATTACTTTCCCTGTTTTTATCTTAGTTGGAGTGGCATATTACCTTGGCCGCCAAAGTCAAAAACCTTATAGTGAAACTTTATATTCGGATCAATCCCTCACGTCTTCCCCAAGCGTGCCTCCGAACTCCCCGACTCTAATCTCAAAAATTTTTGTCTCGCCAAGTGTAAGACCAAGTCCGACTATAAGCTCGAGACCGTCACCCACACCGATGACAAAAACCAAAATTATTACCAGCATTCCGGAGCTGGACGGGTTTCGCTCCAGCAGTGGTGCAGGAAATCAGAGTTCGGAAATTCGCGTCGGAAGAAATATAAACTTGGTCACCCGGGGTTTTGTAAGTTTCTCTCTAAACGATCTTCCGTCGGGAATAAATATAGAGGAAGCGAACTTGCGTTTATATCAAACGAAAGTCATTGGTAACCCGTATAGCGCGGGTGGTGGTCTGAAGGTGGATCATCTAACATATGGAAACAGCTTGGACGATACCGATTATGGCATGGCGGCCCTTGTTTCTAATTTGGCAACAATTGCTACAAGCAATGTAATCGGCTGGAAGGACACCGATATAACCATGGCAGTAAGAAACGATGTCGAAAATGGGAGATCTCAAAGTCAATTTCGAATTCACTTCACTACAGAAAATACAGGAGGAACGTTAATCGGTGATTTTGCCTATTTTGAAGCAGCCGAAGATAGTCAAGGAACAGGATATACTCCCCAATTAGTTATTAAATATTACTAATTTTGGGTGGAGAGATTCCTTAAGACGAAACTATATGCTGCTTGAAGCTAATAAGCTTCTGTCTTTTGGATTCTCTCCACCCAGGTTTTGGCCAGTCAATCAAAAGAGTAGGGTTTCATATCTTTTCCTGAAGTAAATTCAGGGCTAGCGTGAGTTAATCTCGCCACTCCCCCCACAGTTGGTGCAGTAAACTCTTCCTGTGCCGCCACATTTAGTACAAGTTGCTCCACCTTTTGTGTGACGCCCCCCGTTGCAAATAGGGCAAACTTTATCCCCTAGACCCGCGCATTTCGGACAAGTTGTCTTGGACATCTGACCTCCAGGTTAGTTAGATTTGACTGGCCATCTTTGGCAACGCTAGTTTTATTGTCAAAAAAAACCAGTCAAAAAAGTAATATCACTTTTGTCAAAGAACAAGGGTCGATATTTAAGGAATTGGAATACAATTTTAGTAGATAATCAAAAATATTCAAGTTCACCTACCCTAAATAACTGAGTAGGCTGAGATACATCGGTTACACTTCCTAAGCTAAAATAAGTTAGCTTTTAAGGAGGTGAAACCCAATGAGTGTATATGGATTTTACAAGACGGCAAGATTAGTTCATTTCCTTAACAAGGACAATGAGAGGGATTGGAAGAATAAATACACCCGACTAAGAGGTGTTGCTGAGAAATTAGCCTTGTCCTCTCCGGCAAGACAGAAGCTCGAGTGGATTATTTTCTACCAAACAGTGGGTAGAAGAAATGCTTCATATGTAGCCAAGTACTTTGGAATAACCAGGAAAACACTTCACAAATGGTTAAAAAGGTTTGACGAAGGAAACTTAAGAACTCTTGAGGAAAGTTCCCGTGCACCAATTAAAAGAAGAGCTTGGGAAGTAAGCCTAAAGGAGGAAGAAAGAGTGATAGCTCTTAGAAAGAAAACCAAATGCAAGTATGGTAAAAAGAAACTAAAGAAACTTTACCACGATGAATACCAAGAGAATATTTCAACTTGGAAGATTGAAAGAGTGGTAAGGCGTCACAATCTCTACAGGGAGAAACAAGTCAGGAAAGCATATACCAAGGCTAAAAGAGACAAAAAGAGAAAAGTTCTCATATATGATATTGAGAAGAAAAATGACTTTGGGTTTCTTTGGCATATTGATGCAATTATTATCTGGTGGTATGGAACAAGAAGAGTAATCTTTACTGCAATTGAGGATATTACCAAAATAGCCTTTGCCAGGATATATACAACCAACTCGAGTAACTACTCAACAGACTTTCTTAAAAGACTTATGTACTTGGTTGAAGGAAGTGTTGAAATAATGCACTCAGACAATGGAAGTGAGTTTGAGAAAGATTTTGAGAAAGCTTGCGGCTTACTTAATATACAGCAGGTGTACTCAAGACCAAGAACTCCCACAGACAATCCTGCCCTTGAGAGATTTAACTGGACACTCCAGGATGAATGGTTGGAATTATCTGATGTTGGACTTGATGATATTGATGAAGGAAACAAAGATTTTACCAACTGGCTTATTGAGTACAACAACTACCGACCGCATGAGTCTCTTGATTATCTGACGCCTTTAGAATATGCTCAACAGAACTTTTACAAAGTGTTACCGATGTGGTCAGCCAGGACAGTTTCTTGACACAAGTTAGACAAGATGCAACAATGTTTGAGTTAATTATTTACTCTTAATACTTTTCATGGATGATATAGCTGTATGCAAATTTCGTATTATCTCTTAGGTTTACTGGTTTTATGGATTTTAGCTTTAACGCTGGTTGTGGTTTGGATTTTTAGCTTTCTTAGGGGTTTAACTAGGGAGGTTGAAAAAAATAATTTAGTCGAGGTTTTAAAGGACATTCTAGAAAAAGAGAAAGTTAATACTCAATCTATTAAATTTATCGAGAAGGAGATTAAAAGACACGACGAAGAAGGCTTACTGCATATTCAGAAAATAGCCTTTGTGCGATTCAATCCTTTCAGAGAGATGGGTGGAAACCACAGCTTTGCGTTAGCTTTGTTAGACGGAAAGGACGATGGATTTATCCTAACCGGTCTTCATACTAGGGAAAGAACCAGAGTCTATGCAAAAGAGATAAAGAGGGGTAAAAGCCCCATAGAGCTATCAAGCGAAGAAAGCAAAGCATTAATCCTTGCGCAAAAAAATAGGTAACCTGTACCGAATTCCTAATTTTTTGTAAGATAAAAAGTATGGTGAACGCCAAAGTTATGAAAATTTTAGACAGTAAAAAGATTATGGTTTTGGTGAGTCTTCTTGGGCTCTATCTTTTATCAGCGGGTAGTTCCTGGGCTCTTTTTTCATTTCTTCGCGGTGAACCGAGTATTAACTCTGAGTCTGGTAAACAAACAGGATCAAGAATTGACCCCGGTCTACCCAAAACGGAAGAATGTCCTATAAACGGCCGAATGTTTTCAAAACCGGAAAGAGAAATTTGGGAAGATAGACGTCCGGCGACCATTATGGTTGAGAACCATGCTGACGCTCGGCCGCCATCGGGTTTATCTTCTGCAGACGTAGTCTACGAAGCGGTGGCGGAAGGCGGTATAACCAGGTTTTTGGCAGTTTTTTATTGTGGTGCCTCAGCTATGGACGTTAGAGTTGCTCCAATAAGAAGTGTACGAGTTTACTATATTGATTGGGCATCGGAGTATGGGAAAAAACCCATTTTTGTTCATATCGGAGGAGCCAATAATATTTGTAACAATTGTCCGGGTGGGGTAAAACCCTCTGGGCAGGTGGCCAGAGAGGTTGATGCGTTTAGAGTTCTTCAAACGTTAGGTTGGCGTCTTCCCAAGGGCAACGATTTCGACGGAGGAACTAATGTCGGCTACCCTATTATAGTCAGAGATCAATACAGACTAGGCGATAAGGCTGCCTGGGAGCATTCAGTAGTAGGATATACAGATAAAATTTTTGAAGAAGCAAAAGTCAGAGGTTTTGGGTATAAAAACGAGAATGGCAAACCTTGGTTAGACGACTTTCAATCTTGGAGGTTTATAGATGATAAACCGACAAATAGCGATACTATTAATGAAATATCGTTTGGATTCTGGTCGGATAAAAACGACTATGATGTTACCTGGAAATACGACAAGGAGAAAAATGACTACAAAAGAGTCAATGGGGGTAAAGACTATGTTGATTATGAAACCAAAGAACAATTATCAGTAAAGAACGTGGTGATTCAATTTGTAAAGGAGAAGGGACCCGTTGACAAAGAGGGGCATATGGTTTATACCACAATCGGAGAAGGGAAAGCATTAATTTTCCAAAACGGAGGGGTGACGGAAGCGACTTGGAAGAAGTCGTCCCAAACTGCCAGAACAAAATTCTTCGAGAAGGCTGGTAAAGAGATAGGATTTGTCCGGGGTCCTATTTGGATCGAGGAAGTACCCGCCGGTAATGATATAAAATACTAATTAACTGCCCTCCCTCGTTTAAGATCCTGAGGGTTAATCTGCCTCAATAAAAATGGCTGATCTTGGAGACATTATCACTTCAAAAGTAAGAATTAAAATTTTGGAACTTTTTTTGTCTAATACAAAAGAAATGTACCATGTGCGGGGAGTTGTGCGTGAGATAAAGGAAGAAATTAATGCAGTCCGGAGGGAGTTGGATCGACTTGAAAAGGCGGGGATTTTAAAAAAGGAGGCTCGTGGTAATAGACTTTATTATTGGGCCAGACTCGACTACGAATTTTTTGGCGACCTTGTTTCTATGGTAGCCAAAACCAAAAGTTTAGGAGCAGAGTTGATAGCAAATAAGACCAAAATGGGCCGAGTGAATTATGTAATGTTTTCGGGTCGATTTGTACGGAGAAAAGAAAGAAAAAGAGACGACGACGTCGAAATCTTAGTTGTCGGAGACGTAGTTTTACCCGAGCTTGCTGCTTTGGTCCGGAAAGAGGAATCAAAAAGAGGAAAAGAAATTAATTATACGGTCATGAGCAGAGACGAATTTGACTTCAGAAAGAAAAGACGTGATCCCTTTTTACTTGGAATATTGGCGGGAAGCAGAGTAATGATTATTGGTGATGAAGAAGAACTAGTAGGATAACCCTCAAGCTTACAATTCCCCCCCCCAGACCGGAGGATATTCAATTTAAAATTTTTGAAACCATGAATGTTTAACTAATCGGATACTGGAAAGGTTGTATACTTTAAATTATGTTTTCGTCCTTAAGAAAAACGATACTAATTATCTTTCTGGCTATAATAGCTCTATATATTAGTTTACCCAAAGAAATCCCAATAAAGTTTAAACTTGGGAGTTTAAATGTGGACACAAAGTTCACGAGATACGACCCTAACTTAAAATTGGGCCGTATTACTATAAAGAATAACTTTGATTTGGTTCTGGGATTGGATCTTGCGGGAGGGAGTCATCTTGTATTCGAGGCTGATACAAAATCTTTAGCTTCCGCCGATAAAAAAGAAGCAATCCTTTCTTTAAAGGAAGTAATGGAGAAAAGGGTCAATCTTTTTGGAGTTTCTGAACCAAACGTTCAGACCTCTTCATTTGAAGGCAAAGACAGGATAATTGTAGAGCTACCGGGAGTTAAAGATACCAAACAGGCAGTGGATTTAATCGGTAAGGTTGCGCAACTTGTATTTGTTGAAACGGGTAACGAAGGGGATACCGGTCTAAAACCCACCGATTTAACAGGAGCCGATTTGAAAAAGGCCAGTGTTTCCTACGACACAAGTACGGGTAAACCCGTGGTTAGTTTGGAATTTACAGAAGAGGGGGGCAAAAAGTTTGCCGATATTACTGAGAGGAATGTTGGTAAGACTCTAGCAATATTTTTGGATTCCGAGCCAATCTCCGCCCCAGTTGTTAGAGAGAAAATAACCGGAGGCAAAGCGCAAATTTCCGGAGATTTTACCGTGGAAGCGGTTAAAAACTTGGTCGTACAACTGAATGCGGGTGCACTTCCTGTTCCAGTGAAATTGGTTGAAGAAAGAACAATCGGTGCCACCTTGGGAGGAGAATCAATTGAGAAAAGCATCACAGCAGGATTAATCGGACTAACGATGGTACTTATTTTTATGGTTTTAACTTATGGAAGATTTGGAATCATAGCCGATTTTGCATTAATCATTTTTGGCGTTTTGACGTTCGCAATTTATAAACTTATTCCAGTAGTACTTACTCTTCCCGGGATTGCCGGATTTTTACTTTCTGTCGGAATGTCGGTTGATTCAAATATTTTGATTTTTGAGCGGTTTAAGGAAGAAAAGTTACGCCGTGGTTTTGCCAATGCCCTCGAAGTCTCTTTCGGAAGGGCTTGGGATTCGATAAGGGATGCTAATGTTGCAACTTTAGTTACGGCATTTGTTTTGGCAAATCCGCTGGATCTTAATTTTTTGCACACCTCCGGTCCGGTACGTGGTTTCGCAATAACCCTGGCTCTGGGTATATTAATAAGTTTATTCACCGGAATTGTAGTGACCAGAAATTTACTAAGGGTTTTTGTTAAAGAGAAAAAAGAATGAGGAGGGCTTTATGAACTGGATGATATATAGAAAAATTTACTTTTTGTTATCGGGTGTTGTTATTGGTATAGGACTATTCAGTCTGGTGAAGTGGGGTTTAAAATTCGGGATAGATTTTAGAGGGGGAACCATCGCTGAATATCGTTTTGATAAAAATATCTCTACTAATGATCTTTCAAAAAAAATCGGAGAACAAAATATAGAGGTTATTTCAATTCAGCCGACAGGGGGGAATCAATATTTATTTAAACTCGCTCCGCTAAACTCTGACGAGAGAGAAAAATTAAATCAAACAATTCGAGATTTTATAGGGAGTCAGAAAATTGACGAGCTCCGCCACGAAACAGTTGGCCCGACAATCGGTCCCGAGCTTGTGAAAAAAACTCTTTTTGCAATACTAATTGCTGCTGGTTCCATACTGCTTTGGGTTGCCTACCAGTTTAGAAGTATTAAATTCGGAGCATCGGCAATATTAGCCATGTTCCACGACAGCCTTGTTCTTATCGGTTTATATTCTCTACTCGGTCAGTTTTTTGGTGCAGAAGTCGACTTTCTTTTTGTAACGGCTCTTTTGACGACTCTTTCTTTTTCTGTCCATGACACAATTGTTGTATATGACAGAATTAGAGAATCACAGGGAAAATTCGGAGGTACTTTAAGTGAGCTTGCAGACAAAGCCGTTACGGAAACCATGGTAAGGTCATTAAATAATTCATTTACAATTATATTTATGCTTGTTGCTTTGGCTATCCTGGGGGGTGAAACCGTCAGATGGTTTGCTGTGGCACTTCTCATTGGAACGATTTCCGGTACTTATTCGTCCCCGTTCGTGGCAGTTCCGCTTCTGGTAACATGGGAAGATGTTGTGGGTAAAATTAGACTTAAAAGAAGATAACTCCAATAATAACTGAGGAAAATAAATTACAAGAAACACACGAGTATTCAAAACGAATTTAGTTAAAACATGAACTTAACTTTCAATAGGCAAAGAGTAGATCAAAGAACCCGATAAAAATTGCGAATAGGAGCATTCCTCCAAAAAATAAATACGAGAATAAAATTATGGAGAGCATTCGGCTATAGGGATACAGAAATTTTAAGATAAGAAATGGAATAGTAGTGAAAATTAAATAAATTAAAATTTTTATATTTTGCGGAAGCAATTGAGTTAGAGTGTCGTGGGAAACGCCAATTTGGTAGGGTTTCAGAAAACGCTCTGTAAAATTAGACAGTGATTCGTCAAGGGGGATTAAACTATTAATAAAAACACGACTCATTTTTAAACTCGTTAAAACTTAGATTTAATTTAGATTACTCTTTCTAGGATTTTTTATTTAATTCTCTTAACTTTTTTAATAAAGCTTCTTTTTTGTTAGGTAGTTTTTTTTCTACAACTTCATCGTAAAGAGTTTGCAGAATTTCACCTACTTTCGGTCCCGGTTTTATTTCCGATTCTTTCATAACGTCAAATCCGGAAATTTTTAAATCGTGTACGGTGAAAGGTTGTTTTTGGACTTCAACCAGGCGTTTTTTAAATTCTTCCAGCCGCCAGGAAGTTTCCCGTGCTCCTCCTCCCAATCTATCTCCGATTCTTAGATCAAGCATATCCGGAATCAAATCTACTCCTACTTTTCTGATAAATCTTCTTAATGCGGAATCCGTTTGTCTTTCGTCAACGGAAAATTGATGATATCGAACAAGTCGCCAAAGTTTATCTTTATCTTTGTTTGAAAACCTCAAGCGTTCGGCTATCCTTTTTGCAATCCGGGCACTTATAATTTCATGATTGTAGAAAGTTATTGTTCCCGTCTCTAGCTTTTTAAAAGTTTGCGGTTTTCCGACGTCGTGGATAAAAGTCGCAAACCTGACAATTGGATCGCTATTTTTTTCTGACACAAACTTCAGTGACAAAAGAGAATGGGTTCCAACATCATAGATATGGTGCCTCCCCGGTGATTTTTGTTCAATCCCGAAGGCCTTTTCCATCTCCGGTAAAATCTCCTGCAGAAGCATAGAGTTTTTAAAAATAACCATACCTTCATAAGGATGCGCGGATGCAAATGTCTTTAACAGTTCGTCTCTGATTCTTTCTCTGGATATCTTATGAATTCTGGTAACATTAGCTTTAATAGCCTCAAAAGTATTTTCTTCTATCAGAAAACCAAGTTCAGATGCGACTCGAACTCCCCGCATCATCCTAAGTGCGTCTTCTGAGAATCTTTCACTCGGATCTCCGACAGCGCGAATAAGTTTATTATCAAGGTCTCTTTTTCCTTCGTAAAGATCAATGAGTGACAAGTGACAAGTGACAAGTGACAAGTTATTTTCTTTTCTTGTTACTTTTTCCTTGTTGCTTATTACTTTCAGAGCCATTGCGTTTATGGTGAAATCCCGTCTTTTCAAATCTTCCGTAAGAGTTTTTCCCCATTCAACCTTATCCGGCCGTCTTGCGTCAGAGTAGCCGGACTCCGTTCTGAAAGTAGTTATTTCATAAGGTCTTTCGTCTTCAACCTCAGCCGGTATTCCTACCATGCCAAAATCATTGGTATAGTAGGCGGTGTCAAAAAGCTCCAACATTTCCGTAGGGTGCGCATTTGTCGTAAAATCCCAGTCATAAACCGGCTTTTTCATCAAGATATCTCGCACGGCACCTCCGACAATATAAATTTCAAAATCCTTTTTCTCAAATTTCTCAATGATCTCTAAAACTTTGGCGGGTACATCATATTTCATGGTTTACTCATTATACTGCAACTGGTATTTAGGATATTAAGCCATTAGAAGCTGTCTCAAAACCTCACTTTACGTTCGGTTTTAGCGGCTTCGCCGAGCTTATAGCATTGTATTTCAAAGTTTTGAAATACACTGTAGGATATTAGGATATTTACATTTAATAAAATGATTAATAGATCATTGCGTTGGCAGGTTCTCCAAAAAAATCAAACGGGGGGAATTATCGATATTCTTTTGGAAAATCGTGGATTAAATACCAAAAAAGAAAAAGAAGAATTTTTAAATCCAAATAAGCCGGATAAGATTAGTCTAAAGGATATGAAAATTGATGAAAGGCAGGTAGATCGATTTATAAGGAGGATAAAAAAAGCGATTAAAAATGAAGAAAGGATAATAATTTACGGTGATTATGATGCAGACGGAATATGCGCTACGGCGATCCTTTGGGAAAGCTTATATAAATTAAGTAAGAATGTGACTCCTTATATCCCCGACCGGTTTTCAGAAGGCTACGGTTTAAACGAAGAAACAATTCCGAAATTAAAAAAAGATTACCCCGATCTATCCCTAATAATTACTGTCGATAACGGAATTGTTGCTAAGGAAGCTGTTAAAAAAGCAAATAGCCTGGGGATTGATGTAATAATTTCTGATCATCATCAAAAGGAGCAAAAACTTCCCAGGGCTTATTTGATAATTCATACAGATTTACTAAGCGGTTCGGGAATAGCTTGGATATTGGCAAGGGAAATTTTCAAAAAAATCCCAAATCTCTCCGTGCCCGAAGGTTCACTTGCCAAGTCTCGAGACTTTCTAAGTCGGAGACCGAGCCGGAGGCCTAAATCCCAAATCCAAATAGAAAATGGTCTCGAATTAGCGGCAATTGGGACAATTGCGGATCAACTCCCACTTTTAGAAGCAAACCGATCTATTGCAAAATTCGGACTGGAGCTTTTAAACAAAACCAAAAGAGTGGGTATATTAGCTTTATTTGAAGAATCAGCCTTAAAGAAAGGCAATATCGGGACATATGAAGTTAACTATATGATAGCCCCGCGCATCAATGCGATGGGTCGGATGGAACACGCGATAGATTCGTTGAGACTTTTATGTACTACAAATAGAGAAAGAGCCAGGGAACTGGCAAATTTCCTTGGTGTGACCAATCGCGATAGACAGAGGGTGGTTGATGACGTAGTACTTCATGCAAAGGAAGTTGCCAGAAAACGTGAATGGAGGGGTGTAATAGTCTTAGCACATGAGTCTTATCACGAAGGTGTAATCGGATTAGCAGCTTCAAAAATTGTAGAGGAATTCTGGCGACCAGCTATTGTAATCGCCCGAAGTGAAAATATCTCAAAAGCATCCGCACGCTCGGTATCGGGTTTTAATATTATCGAAAATATTAGGAAATTAGATAACTTAGTTATCGGGGGCGGTGGTCATCCGATGGCTGCCGGTTTTTCAATCGAGACCGTCAATATTAAAACCTTTAGTCAAGCTCTGGAAAAAATTTCTAAACCGCTTTTAACTTCCGAAATTCTTACTAAATCTTTGAAGATTGATGCAAAGATAAATTTTAACCAGATTGATTATGACTTGGTCGAAAAGATAAAAGAATTTGAACCAACCGGAATTGGTAATCCGACATCCACATTTACCACTAGTGGTGTAAAAATACTAGATTCACGAACCGTCGGCCGAGACATGAAACATTTAAAGTTATCTCTCGAAAAAGATGGCGTAAGGCTTTCGGCTATCGGATTTGGACTGGGACACTACCTACCTGAAATTACCTCTAATAAATTAGTCAGTCTTGTTTATACAATCTCAGAAGATAATTGGTTGGGAAATGATAATATACAACTCAAAGTTAAGGATCTAAAGATTGACTAAGTCATGGCACAAAAAGAATTAGAAAAACATTTTAAGGAGTTACTAGTCAATTACAAAGTTTCCAGAGGAAATGCTGGAATCGATATTTTGAAAAATACCTGGAAGTTTGCGAAACTTGCTCATATAGGTCAAAAAAGACTCACGGGTGATCCTTACGCATCACACTCTTTGGCTGTCGCAGCAATTTTATTTTCTTGGAAACTTGATTTGCCTTCAATTGTCGCAGGATTTCTTCACGATACTATAGAAGATGGTGGTGCGGCGTCTAAAGACATCATCGGTGAATTCGGAGAGGAAGTAAATCGTTTGGTTGAAGGAGTCACCAAAGTTTCTAACGTTCGTTTGCGTGGAAGCCAGGATGAAGAGTTCATTGAAAACTTAAGAAAGATGTTTTTAGCAATGGCGAAGGATCTTCGGGTCGTCTTGATAAAACTTGCAGACAGACTTCACAACATGCAGACTCTCTATGCACTTCCTAAGGATAAGCAGTTGAGAATTGCAAGAGAAACTCTCGAGGTTTTTGCACCTCTTGCGGAACGCCTCGGAATGGGAGAAGTTAAAGCGGAGTTGGATGATTTATCTTTTCCTTATGTCTATCCGGAAGCCTACAAAAAAGTAAAAAAATTATCAATCTTCCACTATAAGAAAGCTGAGGAACATATAAAGAAAATGAAACGGAATCTTTTATCAAAGCTGGCAACAAACGGAATAGAAGCAAAAATAGACGGGCGAAAAAAACACCTATATTCTCTGTGGACTAAACTTGAAAGACCCGAGATTAGGTGGGAATTCGGAAAGGTACACGATATTGTAGCCCTTAGAATTTTGGTTAAGACAATACCCCTTTGTTACAGTGCATTAGGAATTGTACATAATTTCTATAAACCGGTTCCGACCATAGGTGTGTCGGATTTTATTGCCCAACCGAAACCCAACGGCTATCGTTCTATCCACACAAAAGTTTTTGGTCCCAGGGGAAGAATTGTTGAGGTGCAGATAAGGACCTTTAAAATGCACGAGGAATCAGAATATGGAATCGCTTCTCATTGGGCTTATTCTGAGGCTAAAACTAGAGGGAAAGATGATTATTTTCTCGAGAAAGTTGGGGTAAAAGCCAGTGATGATAAACTTTCTTGGATTAAACAATTGGCTGAATGGCAGAATGAAATATCGGATTCGAAAGAGTTCTTCAGGGCCATAAAATTCGATGCACTTTCTTCAAGAAACTTTGTTTTTTCCCCGAACGGGGATGTCTATGATTTACCGGCAGGTGCAACTCCTGTTGATTATGCATATGCTGTCCATACACAGCTTGGTAGTTATATTAAAGGTGCAAAAGTTGATGGTAAAGTTGTTCCTCTCAATTACAAACTCAAAAGCGGTCAGGTTGTGGAAATTATTAAATCTAAAAACCCGCATCCTCCCAGATCCGACTGGTTAAACTTTGTAGTAACGAACGTTGCAAGAAGGGAAATCGAGAAATATTTGAGAAAGAATTAATTTAGCTCTAAAATACGATCATGCAGCGTTGTTTAGTTAAAGAAACTATAAAAAAAGTTGGAAAAAAAGTAAAGCTTGATGGATGGGTGAATTCAATCCGTGACCACGGCAAGATAACTTTTATAGATTTGAGAGATAGAACTGGAATAATCCAATGTGTAGGACAAAATTTAACCAAATTAACTACGGAAAGTGTTATCGAAGTTGTTGGCACTATTCAAGATCGTCCTGAAAAACTAATAAACCCCAACATAGACACCGGAAAAGTTGAAGTCCAAATCGAAAACTTAAGTGTTATTTCCGAAGCATCAGAGCTTCCAATTCCTATCGAGGGAGATGGTTACTCTATAGATGAAGAAGTCCGTAATAACTATCGATACCTAGATCTTAGACGTCCAAGAATGACAAGAAACATAAGACTTCGTTCAAGAGTAGCTCAGCTTATAAGAAATTGGTTAATAGCTCGAGATTTTGTGGAAATCGAAACTCCCATATTAACAAAAACTACTCCCGAAGGCGCAAGGGATTTTTTGGTTCCTTCGAGGCTTCAGCCGGGAAAATTTTACGCCCTTCCCCAATCGCCTCAGCAATATAAGCAGCTTTTGATGGTTGCAGGTTTTGAGAGGTATTTTCAGATAGCAAGATGTTTTAGAGATGAAGATCCCCGGCGCGACCGTGCATATGGTGAATTTACACAACTTGATTTAGAAATGTCTTTTGTTACACAAGAAGATATTTTACAACTTTCCGAGCAACTTTTTACTGACATCGTAAAAGAAGTTTTCCCGGAAAAAAGAATCAGTCAATCCCCTTGGCCGAGAATTTCCCACAAAGAAGCTACGGAAAAATATGGAACTGACAAGCCAGATCTTCGAAAAGACAAAAATGATCCGAATGAACTTGCTTTGTCTTGGACAATTGATTTTCCACTATTTACGAAGCAATCGAAAGAAGATTTTTACTTTGGATCGGGATCAGCTAAGTGGGCACCATCGCATCATATGTTTACTTCTCCCCACCCTGATGACATCGATCTTTTGGAGAAGGATCCTTCAAAGGTAAGAGGACTACAACACGACTTGGTTCTTAACGGATACGAAGTTGGCGGAGGAAGTATAAGAATTCACGATCCAAAAATTCAAAGTGAAATTTTTGAGTTGATCGGATTTTCCGAAAAACAGAAAAAGGAATTTAGCCATATGCTTTCGGCATTTAAATACGGGGTGCCTCCGCACGGGGGAATTGCTCCGGGTCTAGACAGATTTATATTCGTAGCCTTAGGCGAACCAAGTATCAGAGAAGTTATGGCTTTTCCGGCTTCGGCTAACGGACAGACAGCGGTGATGGACGCCCCGTCTAACGCAACAGATAAACAACTCAAAGAGCTCAGGCTGAAAATTGATACTTCAAAAAAAAGTTTATAAATAATATCCTGTCCATATGAAATTTCAAGGTTTATTAGTAATTACATTAATCATTTTTTCTCTTGCTTCATTTTCTCTGACCGGATCTAGTTTATTGAAAGATACCAGTGCAGTAGGTGATGTGAATACCCTAGGTAGTACCAAGGAGGAAAATTTTATAATTACTCCTGTTTTTACCGGAAACGAAGTAACGCCTTTAATGTCAGCATCATCAGTATTGGCTGTAGATTTGGATTCTGACATTTCCTTGTTCGAGAAAGATTCAGACGCTCCCCACTCTCCGGCTTCAACTACCAAAATTGTTACGGCGCTGGTTGCAATGGATTATTATCCTTTAAACAAAGTTTTAACTGTAGGTAATACCCGTGTATATGGACAGAAAATGAATTTAGTCCCTGGAGAGAATATTTTAGTAAGAGATCTTTTGTATGGACTCTTAGTTTATAGTGCAAACGACGCCGCTGAAGTGCTGGCTCAAAATTATGAGGGAGGATGGGAAGCCTTCGTTGAGGCAATGAACATCAAAGCTGAGAAGTTTGGTCTCGATCATACCTTTTTTACAAATCCATCGGGTTTAGATGGAGACGCACATGTTACATCTTCCCGGGATTTAGTTAAAGTTTCGACTATCGCTATGAAGAATCCGTTTTTTAAACAAGTAGTTGGTACTCGGGAAAAAATAGTAACCAGCGTTGACGGAAAACTTCAGCATAGGCTGGTAAATCTAAATGAGCTGGTCGGAAAAGTCAACGGAGTTCTCGGAGTTAAAACCGGTTGGACGGAAAACGCGAAGGAAAACCTTGTAACTTACATCGAAAGGGACGGAAAACGCGTAATAATAGCGGTTTTGGGCAGTCAGGACAGGTTTGGAGAAACCCAAGAATTAATAAATTGGATTTTTAACAACTATGAGTGGAAGGGTATGGTGGAAAGCTCTGCTCCTTACTCTGAAGATTCTGCTTCAGCTCCGTAAAGATCAGCTTTAACAGCAGGCACATATGCATAAAACCCGCCATCGCCCTCAAAAACAACAACCGGTTGATAAAATTCTGCATATTGACCCGGATCATAATATGCAAGGTAAACTCGTCTAATTGTTATTTGTCCGTCGGTGTCAGTACCAAGATTAGCTATAAAAGTATCTCCTTTTTTAAGTTCCTCCCAAGCTTCATCCGCCGTTTTTAAAGGATAGGTGCCGGATTTTTGTTGATCCACTTGAAAGTAATGATATTCAGCAGAGATTATTGTTCGATTACCCGTTATTATCACCCAAATATTTGCTTCCGGCATATCCGGAGTAACGCTGGAGATATCTTTGTTTAACCCCAAATTTTCTCTGAATAAATTTACTTTTATTAATTCTGAATCCGATTGCGAATCAACTTTAACCAAGTTTCCTCCTTCTAATTTTAGGAATTCAGTGGTCGATCTTCCCTGTTGAAAATCAGATGAAATCCCAACGGAAACAAAATATGATTTTGCTTGATCGGTTGCAAGATCAGAAGCGGGAGGAACTCCGGAAATAACAGATGGATCGGCATTGAGGTTATAACTTATTGAAAAAATACCCGTAATTATATTCATTGTTAAAGTTGAGGGTATATTTGTTTTATCAAAAATATATACATTCTTAAGGGCTTCAGCTATCGGTTTTCCATCGGGATTAAAACCCAGCGCTTGGGCTTTAGTTTTTGCACTTTCGACATCATCTATACTGGATGATATGGGTGGCATGAAGTAAAGAGTCTCTTGGGCTGGTAGCGTTGGAAGTTTCCCGTCCGGGGTTTCAAGGACGTAGTTTAAATTCTCGGGCCTCTCTTTTTCAGGAAAAGGTAACTTGGGAAGTTTTCCGAAAGCAACCGTCGGTTCGGGCGGCGGCGGCGGAAAAATTTTCTTGTAGAGAGATACTCCGATATTAAATACGAAACGGGCAATAATAATAAGGACAATTGCATAAATTCCGTAACGGATTCCTTTTCTCGATACAATTGCAATTTGGGTTAAAGAGGCCATAATACGCTTTCGCTTTAATTTCCAATTTTCAACTTCCAATTTCCAATAATAACTAAGCTCAACATTTCTTTGAGTATAGCGAAGCTCAATGATTCTTTCAATTTGTAGATTAAATTTAGGTAATTGGAGTCTTTTGATTATCTAGATATAAAGAGACGAAAAATGGAGTTCAATTTTCATTGATATAGATATGAAGGTTCGAAAATTGTAAAATTCAATTGTGACTGAACAGGAAAACAAAAAAATTGGAAAAATCAGGACGCGTTTTGCTCCGAGTCCGACAGGCTCACTTCATATAGGAGGACTACGTACAGCCGCATATGCCTTAGCCTTAGCCAAACACTCTAATGGTGATTTTATATTGCGTATTGAAGATACAGATCAAAAACGATTAATTAAAGGAGCGACTGAAAAGTTGCAAGAAACACTTAAAACGTTTGGGCTTTTTTGGGATGAATATTATGTTCAATCTGAGAGGTCTAAGAAAGGCGTTTACCAAAAAGAAGCTGAAAGATTAGTTCGTGACGGACACGCCTTTTATTGTCAGTGCACTCCTAAGAATGCGAAGAAACAAGGATATTCAGAAATTTTAAGAGATACTTGTCGCGATAAAAATTTAAACTCCGGTGCCATTAAACTGAAAATTCCGGACAATGAAAAGGTAAGCTATACGGACTTTGTTTTAGAAAAGGAAATAAACTGGGACACGTCACTCGTTTCCGATACCACTTTACTAAAATCCGACGGGTTTCCAACTTACCACTTAGCGGTAGTAGTTGACGATCACTATATGAACATATCTCATGTCCTTAGGGGACACGATTGGCTTCCGAGCACACCCATTCATCTATTAGTCTATAAATTTCTTGGATTTGAAAGACCGATAATTGGACATTTAACAGATATACTCGATCCAGACGGAGGCAAGCTTTCAAAAAGAAAAGGGTCTGTGTCCTGCGAGGCAATGATAAAAGAGGGTTATTTACCCGAAGCGATTCTGAATTTTGTTATTTTACTCGGGTGGGCACCAAAAGATAATAGAGAAATTTATACACTTAACGAATTTATAGAAGTTTTTGATTCAAAGGGGTTTCAGAAGTCCAACCCTGTATTTAATCGCGAAAAACTTGATTGGTTCAACGGTTATTATATAAGACAGAAAAATGATGAAGAACTTTTGGAACTACTTAAACCATTCATTCCCAAGGGTGCTAACATTGATAAAGTTAAAGCTATTATTCCGTACACAAAAGACAGAATAAAAAAGTTAACTGAATTTCCTACTTTAGCAGGATTTGTCTTCTCGACCAGCAAAGAAGTAGAGCCGGAGATTGTTTCTGATCCCAATCAATACGTAACACATATATCAAATGCAACGCAATCTCTCGAAAAAGTTAATAATTGGAATTTAGCTAGCGTTAACGAAGCACTTAGTGGCACAATTCAGGAGCATAGTTTTAAAACTGGAGGATTTTATATGGATCTAAGAACTACGATATCTGGAACAACAATAACACCACCTATTAACGAGTCTATTGAAATTATTGGACGAGAAGAGACCTTAACTCGTCTTAAAAAAGGTTTGGAGAAAGCCAAAAAATGATATGAGTAAAAAACTGCCCAAAAAAACTAAGTTTGAGAAAATACTTCTTAACATTGACTCGGACGTATTAAGACAAAAGTTAAAATTAAAACACCTAGAAGTAAAAGATACCCTCACTAAAAAATATCCTCAGGTAGATGTATTTTTCAAAGAAAAAGGAATTGATCCAGGACAAATCAGAGAGCACTCAGCAAAACTATTGGGCGCAGGTGCCATAGCCTCCGCTCTACTTCTAGCTTCACCTAACCAGGACATGCTCAAATTATTACCTTCACCACAGGAAGTATTGCATAATTTAAAGTTAAGTAATGAAAAGGATGGAACCCGTACATTATTGGTGAGTACTATTAAATCATTTTTACCGGAAAGGCCGAGGCCTCTGGTCAGAAGCGAGGAGAAATTTTTAGAGCATATTTTCATAAATACTACCGGCATCCCCGTCAAGGCTTCCTTGGAAGGTGAGCACTTAAATACTACTTATGGCTATATAGGAGCCGAGCAACATTTAAGAAGGTTTCCCGGCGATTCGTTAAAAGAGCATGGAGAAGGGCAAGTATTAAAATCAGGGATAGCGCGGGGTCGCGGAGCGTGGGGATATTTTGCACAGTCTCGTGAACAACTAACCGAAGATCTCATCCAAAAGGAAAAATGGTATGCTGTCGTACAAACTCTTTATCTTCCCGATTGGAACAGGCGGGCTCAATATTTAAGAGAGTGGTATAAATATAGGAAGGTTCTTATAGTTAATACCGAAAACGGTAAAAGTGTTGTTGCAGCAATTGCGGATTCTGGTCCGGCAGCGTGGACAGGTAAACAATTCGGAGGGAGTCCCGAAGTAATGGAGGAACTTGGCGGAGCAAAATATAAAAAGGGACCGGTTATGGTTTTTTTTGTTGATGACCCCGAAAATAAAATTCCTTTAGGGCCCGTTGATTACAGTAACGTTAAAATGGTCAATGTTTTGGAAAATTAAATATGAGAAAAAATTTTCTATTATGATTTCAAGAACCCGACAATATATTATCGGATGAATTGAACTCAGAGCTATAAAATTTTTGTATGTCAAAAATTTTCTACGATCATCTTATTATTATTGAAGAAATAGACTTCATTATTCGGAATGCGGCGGAGTCTTCCGAGGAAAAAGAGGAGCTTTGGAAACTTGTTGACGAAATTATTCACCACAGAATATTAGAACGCATTCTTAATAGGCTTCCTGAAAAGCGGCATAAGGAGTTTTTGGAAAGGTTTCACCTTGCCCCCCACGACGAGTCTCACATACTTTATTTGCAGGAAAAAACCGGGGAAGATATAGAAAAAATTATTAAAAAAGAAGTTAATGAGCTTGAAAAAGAATTACTTTCATTAGTCAAAGCACCCAGTAGATGATATGGACAAAAATTTCGGTGGAGTAATTTGGACGAATCACGCACTTAACCGGATGCGGGAAAGAGGTATTAAGCAGGGAGATGCTTGGGTTACCTGGAGAAACCCCGATCAATCCAGGTGTGGAACTTCGGGTGACACCTGGGTTTATTACAAAACTTACGATGATCAGAAAATAGAGGTTGTTGCAAAAAAAAATGACAAAGGGGAGTGGGTTATACTGTCAGTGTGGTCCAAGTTAGTAAGTGGAAATGCCAGCCGCGAAAACAAAAAAAATTCTATCTTGGAAACAATTTGGAAAAACTTTTTTAAAAGAAAAAAGTTTTAAGTTTACTCAAAGTGTATTGGAATTCTGAGTTCTCCTTCGTTTTCAACCAAGCCTGAAGGATTATCTTTTTTGAGCACCAGCTCACCGGATTTAGTCTCCGGTTTTTTAAAAGTGATTGTTGCGGTGAAGGTAACAAAATCTTGTGTCATCCAATCACTTTCTGTTTTTGCAACTCCCGTTGCAATTTCATTTCCTTCGGAATCAATAAGTGAAATAGGGAAACTTGCTTCAAAGAACCAACTTCCTCTCGCCTCTCCGGAAACGTCCAGTGGACTTTTAATAACCTGGTTAGGTTGAGGGCGGACAATCCTTATAAGATCATCTTTATTATCTGTACTATTTATATTTTCAGTAAAAATTTCCCCGTTTGCCGCCCTGCATTTTCTGGGGTAAGACTCCAAGATGGGATATCCGGCTCTGGAACATTCTTCAAAGTTAACGACTTTCGGAAGATCGGATAGTCTGGTCGGTTTTTTATTAATCTGGAATTTATAAGATATAACAAACGCAACCGCTCCGGTAACAATAAGAATGAAAACACTTATAAGATAAACGATATGATATTTCTTCATTCTAGCTAGTTTTTATTTTAACATCATAAAACTAGATTAGCCCAAACCTTTTCTCGGTTAAATTATTTTGAACAGGTCGGCCAAATGTGCCCACCTCCGATTGATAACACGTATGCAGCCGTCTCGATTGATTCTCTTGCTCCGAATCTCAGGTTAATATCCGGATCTTTTCCCATCATATTCCTGTATTTTGTCCAGGTTGTTTCGGAAAATTGGTACATCCCAGCATAAGGGTCTTTCCAAACCCCGCGGTTAAAATGTGATTCGCAATCCGCAATTTTTTTAAGCTTATACTTATCAACGTTAAATGTTTTGGAGAATTCGTCGAATAGAGGCTCCAAGTCGGAAGGTGCAGTTATTACCCTGGTTGGTGTCGGTGTAGGTATTTCAGTCGTTGTTGGGATACGTGTTGGTAAATTTGTCGGTTTGGGGTAAGGGGTGATAGTTGGTGTTGGGGTGGCTGAGGGAAGAGTTTCTACAGAAACCGAAAGCACTTCGTCTTTTTGTGAATAAGCCATCTTTCTTTCAGTAGCACTTTTATCGAAAGCCTGGAAAGTAGAGTATCCAATAACAAATCCAAGGATCGGAATAACAAAGAAGGCGAGTTTCATTTTGACATAAAAATATTACAATAAATTATTAGATTAATTTAAGAGGCCTATATTACTTTACTGGATTTAAATAATTTTTGTTGATAAATCTTTGCGCGGATTTTGGTTAAGGCGCTCTTTTCGATTTGGCGGATTCTTCCCTCGGTTACGCTGTATTTAAGACCGGTTGTTTCTAAGGTAACCATTTTCAAACGATTAATCAGAACTTCTTTTTCCTTTGAAGTCAATTGTGGAAGTTTTTTGATATGGGCAGCAAAGTAGCGAATCGTACGATTTGCCCTCATGCCACACTATTATATAACAAAGAGGAAGTATAATGGTTTGAAGGAGGGTGAGATTATGTCGGGTTATCACACAAATATTGAAGAGGAAACTTTAAAAAATACCAATTTTCGAAAAGTTCTTTACACTGGAACATATCAGCAATTAGTAGTAATGAATTTGAAGCCGAACGAAGAGATCGGTATGGAAGTTCACGACAATGTCGATCAATTTTTTCGAATCGAAGCGGGGAATGCAAAATTTGTCATAGACGGGGAAGAGATTTCCGCGCAAAAAGATGAGGTAGTTATAGTGCCGGCCGGTAGCAAGCATAATGTAATAAATGTTTCGCCGACCGAAACTTTAAAACTTTATACGATCTATGCGCCTCCAAATCACCCCGACGGAACTATTCATAGGTCTAAAAAAGAAGCTGAAGAATACGAAAAGTCACACGACGAGGGATAAGCATTAGACGATTTGCTAAGGGAGAGCGAAGAGAACTATTCGTTTTGTATCTTAACAATTGCATAATACTTTAGTTAGTACTAAAGTAAATTAAAGGCCCTTATTATGGCACAAAAAAGCGAGTTTGCCTCCTTAAGCGACATTGTGTTAAGTCAAGGAATTCCTCACTCAGAGATCATTTCAGAAATTCACGATAGAGTTTTGGTGGAGTATAAAAGACTTTATCCTGACGAAATAAAGACCGTAGAAGTATTGGTAAATGAGAAAACAGGTGAGGTAAGACTTATGCGTGATAAGGAGGATGTTACTCCAGCTAGCTTTATTTCAACCGCAGAAAGAGTAGCCAGGGAAGTTGTCATTGAGAAATTAGGTACAGGGAAAGAGAAAGTTCCGGAGTCTGTAGAAACAGAAATCGAAGTACCAAAAAAAGAATCGGGGTTAGGTAAATGGCTATTTGGAATTATTTTTTGGGGTTACAATTTCTTATATATTTTTATCCTGTTTATTTTTATTGCTAACTTTTTGATTAATAAAAATTATAGAGAAGATTTCTTTGAAATTATTAAAAATTTAGGGATTCACAGGGCTTTGTTTATCGGGATTGCGGGAATTGTTCCTCTTATTACGATCTTTACTGCAGTCAAACTTTTAAGTAAAAAAACCTTCGATAAATTAGGAACTCTCTTTTTCCTCTTTGAAGTACCTTTGGTAGTATTACCTCTCTTTTTAAGCAATATGTTCCAAAACCCGACTCCGATTATATGGTTTTTCCTGGCTATTTTTATTTTTTCAATTCCCGTATTTTTTCTACACATTCTTGATATTCAAGTAGAAACCAAACAAGCGCTAGTTGGTGTGACTTTTCTGCGAGAAGCAACTTTACTATCTGTCGGTTATGCAGTTATTTTATTTTCCTTTGCTGTCCCTCTTATTTTGGGGGGTATCGTACGAATGATTTCAGATTATTTTCTGAATGACGTTTTTAGGATTTCAACCAGCTATTATTACCCTCATTACTTTAATCCTTTTGAAATTTTAATAACAATTTTTTTTGGCGGGTTGTTCATTCTTATTCTCCTCTCGCTTACACTTGGTCCCTACATACTTTTTCTGTCTCTCCTAAAAATATTCTTAAAATCCAGAGAGAAACTCTCCAAGGTGGTAGCTAGCGAGAAAGCGGATAAAATACTTGCGGGGTTCGCAGCTCTTTGGTTTATAGTTTTTTTGGGGTTATCCTACCAGCCGAACGCTGATAAATATATTGAAAAGCTGGAACGCCTTAGCGAAGTAAAAACCTTTGAAGATAAAGAAGAGATCGCTCGCCAACTTCTTCCTGAAGAAACAAAAATAAAAAGAGCCTTTGACGACCTCAAAAACGTACGCAGCAGGTATTTGATGGCCAGAAGCGACGACTACGTAAAAGATGCATATACCGAAATACTTAACTTTAGCGATATATCCGCCGAACTGGTGCAACAAAGTTTTGTCGCCTTGGCCTACCCCTTTGTTTATCAAGGAAGTTTGGACAGGAGTCAGATTGCTTTAAAAAGCTTTGAATATCTTTTTGGGAGAGATCTTTACGGAAGTTCTCAAGCAACTGGTGTTAAGAACGTCAACCTTGTTGAAAGAGAAATAAGTGCAAAGACAGATTATGAAGGACTGATTGCAACGGTAACAGTAACAGAAGAGTATCAAAATTCAACATTTCAGGATCAGGAAGTCATTTATGAATTTTCGCTTCCCGCTGATTCTGTGGTAATTGATTTAAAACTGGGTCCAGAGCTTGAATTCCCTGGAATTATTGCGCCCAAAGGCGCTGCAGCAAGGACATATCAACAAGAAGTCACAAGACGACGAGATCCAGCTTTGCTTGAAGAAACAGGACCGAGCCAATACAGACTTCGTGTTTTTCCGGTTCCGGCGAAAAATAGCAATGTAATCTTGGGGAAAAACCAAAAGGTACAATTTAGTTATGTAACCCCTATTACTTTTAAGGGATTTGGACTACCCGTATATTCCAAGGAACAAAATATCAAAACAGGTAAAATTCGCTATCTGGTTGAAGGTCAGGATGTAACTTCGGATGGAGCCTACCTTACCAACGACAGTATATCAGACACAATTCAGAGTCTTTGTTCAAGAAAAAACTCCATTCTCGCAAATGCCAAATTTGCTAGTGCAAGCGCTTACCTCATTCCCAACATTGCTTTGGTGGATGGGTCAGATTGCGGGAAGGACGGAGCTTCATTGGCTAAAACAGCAAAAAACTTAAGAATTGCTTTAATCTTTGATGTTTCGTACACCAACAAAAACAATAAACTAATAGATCAGACAAAAGATCTTATAAAGAATAATTCAAGTTTGCTTTCTGAAAACACAGTCGAAGTTTATAAATTTAATGATTTACTTAGCGAAGGGAAAATAATTAAAGATACTTCAGATGACAATTTTGACTTTGACTTTTTTGGAGTAAGCGATTGGGTAAAAGCAGTTCATGATTTAGACGGAACCTATGATTTCGCAATTCTCATAACAAACGAAGATCAACCACCATTAAAACAAACTACCTCGATAAAGAAAGACTTTCCGGTTTACTTAGTTCATGAAAACGAAATACCGCCATATACAACCACAATTACCGGTGAGCTTTTTCAAGGGGGCGGAAATATTTTTACAGATATGACCGGCGCATTCAACGCAGGAGTTGTAGGAAGTATGGCTAAAAATCATTCAGGAGGTAATGAATTAATTATGCCCGGTCCCACATTTAGTTATTATTCGGATGTAAGTGTTGATCAATTAATGGGTGTTGATTGGCTTAATATCAATAGTGGCGTGGATTCTCTGTCAAAAATAATTGCCAAGAAGTTGGTAGACAGAAAAATGAAAGGACAACCTGGAGCTCTCGATAGCCAAATTGGTTTTCTTGATACGCTACACAAGTTCGCGCTAGCAAACACTGTTGTTACGCCATATTCATCACTTATTGCACTCGTTAACGAGCGACAATTACAAAATCTTCAGCAACAAGCCCAGAATATGGATAGATATAAAGAGTTAGCTTCTCCAGCCACGGGTGGAACAATAAGGAATCCTGCAATAGGCGTATCACCCTTCGGTATGGAGACTCTTGATTTAGTCCCCGGAGCACAAATGAGAGGTGTTGGAGGAGGAATGTTTGGCGCAATTGCTCAGCCAGGTATGGCAGCATTTGATGGTGGTGGGGGAGGGTTTGGGTTTTCAGGCTTCTCATTAATTATTTTGGCAAATGTGATAATTTTGGGTGGAGGGTTGACGATCTTTATATTTTTGAAGATAAAAAAATCATTTAAGAGGAAATAATACACGAATCACTCCGCAAGATTGTGTATTAGGTTTTTTGCTTTTCTAAACTTAGATCCTGAAGAATTTTTTCAACTTTATTTTCAATAACCGATGAGTTTCCGTCTTCCGGTTTCAGAAGATCTTTCCATAGAGAAAGATGTCTTTCTAACGGAGTATATAGGGTATTGAAGGCCCGATCTTTATTTATTTCCCTACTGGTTTCATCCTCGTTTCTTGCCCTAGTTAAAGTAGGAATGTGTATTGCAACAACTGCAGTTTCGGATTTTTGCCTTTTTTGACCTCCGGCGTGAACGGAAGCGACGGTATATTGAAATTTTACATCACCCTCGCTAAGTATCGGGTAGTCCTGGTCAAAAGAGTCTCTTAACCAACGTGTATATATTTTGGCTTTTTTAATTCCTTCGTCGGAGTCCAAAGGAGGAAAATGAGACAATTGTTTTTTTATAATTTCCTCAGCCTCACGAGCACGATTTTCCTGAGCTATTCTTTTGTCTTGTTCCGCTACAGCGCGGTTAACAAGGTCTCTACTGCGGGAGTGTTTTTTCCTTCTGAGTTTTCCCTCTCGTCCGCCCGTTTCTATTTGATCCGCATATCCTTCGAACTCTTCGGGATTTATCGAACTCATTATTTATTTTAACAAATAAAAGTAATGGTTTGAAAAGTATGTACAGTATCAGGGTTTCGTTGACATCTGGTAGTTGGTTGTGACTACCTGTAAGTATCCAGTCTTCAACTGCCTGTTGTGGTGTTCTGCCTTTCATTCCATAGCCTCCATGAGCTCTTTTGGTATT
>Ga0209324_10000279_pt1 | contig 35561 bp, 40 predicted proteins | sample Rifsed19ft3_FD_184015 | JGI IMG/M metagenome (GOLD analysis project Ga0209324, IMG submission 184015) | Soil microbial communities from Rifle, Colorado, USA - sediment 19ft 3 (version 2) | ecosystem: Environmental > Terrestrial > Deep subsurface > Rock core/Sediment | place: Rifle, Colorado...
CCTCGAAGCCATCGAGGAGGAACTCGAAGAGCGGGCCCCCTGGCTCGAGAAGGCGGGAAAGCTCCTGGAGGCCCAGCGCCTGCGACAGCGGACTCTCTTTGACCTCGAGATGATGCGCGAGATCGGAACCTGCAAGGGCATCGAAAACTACTCCCGCCATCTCACGGGGCGGACGGCCGGAGAGCCCCCACCGACCCTCATGGACTACCTCCCGAAGGATGCCCTGGTCATTATCGACGAGTCACACCAGACGATCCCCCAACTGCACGGCATGTATCGGGGAGATCGGTCGCGCAAGGAAACCCTGGTCGAGTACGGGTTCCGCCTCCCCTCCGCCCTCGATAACCGCCCGCTCACGTTCGCCGAGTTCGAGCGGTGCGTGCACCAGGCGATCTACGTCTCGGCCACGCCCGGCCCCTATGAAATCCAGAAAACCCGCGGCCTCGTCGCGGAACAGATCATCCGGCCCACGGGGCTCATCGACCCCGCGATCGAGGTCCGGCCCACCCGGGGCCAGATCGATGACCTCATGCATGAGATTCGGATTCGCGCCACGAACCACCAGCGGGTCCTCGTCACCACCCTCACGAAGCGGATGGCCGAGGAGCTCACCGACTATCTCGCCGAGCACGGCATCCGGGTCCGCTACCTCCACTCGGATATCGACACCCTCGAACGCAATGAGATCATCCGCAACCTCCGCCTGGGCAAGTTCGATACCCTCGTCGGGATCAACCTCCTCCGGGAGGGGCTCGACATTCCCGAGGTCTCTCTCGTCGCCATCCTCGATGCCGACAAGGAAGGGTTCCTGCGGTCGTCGGGATCCCTCATCCAGACCATGGGTCGGGCCGCGCGCCATGTGGAAGGCAAGGCGATCCTCTACGCCGATGTCACCACCCGCTCCATGAAGGGGGCGCTAGAGGAGACGAGTCGGCGGCGGGCCCTCCAGGTGGCGTACAATGAAAAACACGGCATCACCCCAGAGACCATCAAGAAGCAGATCACCGATGTCCTCGCCTCGATCTACGAGCGGGACTACTACACGGTGCCCGCCCTGCCCGAGGAGGAGCGGATGAAGTACGTCCCTCGGGAAGAGATCCCTGCCCTCGTCGCAACGTTGGAAAAGCAGATGAGGCAAGCGGCCAAGCGGCTGGAGTTTGAGCGGGCCGCCGAGCTTCGCGACCAGATCCGCGATCTCGAACGCCGCATGCTCGGCATTATCGAAACCTAAATCAAGTCAGTGCGGAAGGTACAACAGTACAGAAAGTCCAGAGGGGACAGAAGTGCAACCGGCAAAACACTCCGAGGGGCTAGGCCGACATTAATTCTTGCCCCCGGAGTCTTCCAGGATCTTGCCATCTGGCGCTACCGTGACTTCGAATTCCTTCTTGTCAGCGGTTTCTAGAACGATTTCGTATCCTTCCAGTTCATCCTTCCCATTCTTCACAGCAGTGATCTCCATGATCTCCCTGAGAGTGGACTTGGGGTACTTCTTTTCCACGGCCTTCTTGACGGCATCGGGCAGATCCTTGACCGCAACGTCTTTCTCCCAGTTGTGGATCGTGCCGTCCTCCTTGATGTCCGCCTCGAACTTCCGGCCCTCCTGCTTGAACTCGATGTCGTAGACGACGATGTCGCCGTCTGTCGCCTTGATCCACTGGTGGATCTCGGCCTTGGGGAACTTGGCCTTCAGGGTAGCCATCACCTTCTTTGGAATCGTGTCTAGGTCGAGCTTGTCCTTGCCCTGGGCGCGGGCGGCAGGCTGCACTAGGAGCAACCCAGCAAGTACGGCCGTGAACAGCCCGCCGACCAACCACTTCAAATGACGCGTGATCATGGGCACCTCCACCACTCGCGTTCGTTTTGGCCGCGACAACCGGCCCCGCATCCGGGCTCGACTTGCCGTCGCAGCCGCTCGCCTCGATGGCCTAACGGATCGCGCTTAAGCTGCGGGCCTGGCGCCGCTGGCGCAACCGTGACTGACTCGCTCTACGATCTGGCTGGTGCACAAATGGCATTCATCCCTATTTGGCCGGGCCCGTCAGCTTCGAGCGCTGGTTAAGCGGCGCCAACCTAGTGATCGTGCTGCTCGCGTCCGACCCGCGCGCCAGTCCGTTCGACCAACTTGCCCACCCACCGCGCAACGATGTCGATCGCCTCCTCGTTGTCGTACGGCTCGCTGTGCGCCAAGCCGGGCAGGCCGGACTCGAACCGTCGCGGGAAGATCGTGTGGACCAGCCAGGCGCCAGGGGGTGTCGACTCCGCGCTGACGTCGAGGAAGACTCCTCTCGTGGCCACGTCGGATCCATACGAGAACCAGTACAGCAGGCTCCGGGATGGGAAACCCAGCAGCAGGGGGACGACCAGCACCAGGGCAAATAGAGCCGCCAGGACGATCGCCGGCCATTTCAGCGCCTCCAGCGATCCGCTCAGCGCCATGCTCGCGAACATGGCCGCGGAGACCGTGAGGCCCAGCAGGACAGCGAAGAGGAGGTATACAAGTCGGTGGCGGTTCATCCATTCCCAAACCGAGGCGACCTTCGCGGTCAACAACACCATGACGCGCTCAACGACCAGCGATGCCCCGAGAACTCCGGACGCCTCGTCCCCCGGACACCGGATCAGAAGAGTCGGGACCGGCAAAGATTTCGGCACGGTGATGACCTCCGGCTCGCTGTATCCGTACCGCGAAGCCCATGCCCGGAACGCGGCGTACGCGATGAGAACCGGAAGGGAGAGGAGTGCCGCCTTCAGAGCGTTGTCGACGAGGAGGACCCTCGCGGCGATCATCGCGACCATCAACCAGGCCACGCAGCAGGCATGGGACATCCACCGCAGGTAGGGCGCGCGACGAAAGACCAGGAATGGCGTGGAGAGGCACACGACGCCGTCCACCTCGCTGGCGATGCTCCTTTCCCCGTCCTTGCAGGCCAGGAAACAGACGCTGCCGCCGTGGCTGTGTCCGACGAGCAGTTGGCAAATGCGAACTCCTCCCTCGGAGGCTTTCTTGCGCACCTCGTCGCGCACTTTCTCCACTCCGGCCAGACGGACTGACTGTCGGTTCTGACCGCCCCACTGAGGCGCGGTGAACTCGATCTCCGTACCGATCTCAAGCTCCCACAGTCTGCGTTGGAGACGCTCCCGGAAGAACGAGCCCGGCTGCGTCCACGGTGCGTTCTCCGCCCAGGTGCCGTGCACGAGGTGGACGACGATCCGCCCTGTCCGAGTCGCGGTGTCGTGATCGCTCATGCCTGTTGCCTCTCACCAGCCCGATCGGTCAATCCGGTTGGGCACCAGCTCCTGTTGCCGCGCCCTTCGGTCAGGCAAACGTCGCGTCGCGCCGCCTAACTATGAGTAGGCTGTTCCGTATAACTCCCCATCCGGGTCAGGACATCACGCCGGCTGCCTGGGAATTCGACGGCAATGTTACCGTATTTTTCATCGGATAGGCAAATCCTCCCGGACCTCCCACAAGACAAACACTGCACAGCGCAACATGAGCCCACCGTACACCAGACCGGCCTGGCTTGAAGTAAGAATCTAGAATGTCCCCTTTTCTTGACGCGTTTCCGCTAACTCCAAATGCCGGGAATCGGAGTGTGGCAGGAGGGGCAGCTCCCGTCGGGGGTGAGCCGGTTCGCAGTGACGAGGAATCCGAAGCGGGCAATGAGGGGGTCCTTGCACGTCGGACAGTAGGTGTTCTCGTACTTCCCCACCCGGCCGGGGAGGTTGCCGGCATAGACGTACCGGAGCCCGGCTGACTGGCCGATCCGAGCGGCCCGAAGCAAGGTCTCGGGACGGGTGTGGTCCGGATCGGTCATCTTGTAGTCCTTGTGGAAGGCGGTGACGTGCCAGGGGATGTCGGGAGAGATCGAGACCAAAAACTCCGCGGCCTGTGTGAGCTCCTCATCCGAGTCGTTCCACCCGGGGACGATGAGGGTCACCACCTCGAGCCAGAACCCCACCGCGTGCACCATTTGGACAGTCTCAAGGACGTGCTCCAGCACCCCACCGAGATAGCGATAATTCTTCTGCGACATTGACTTGAGGTCGATCTTGTACCCGTCACACCAGGGCCTGAGATAGGTGAGGACCTGCTCGGTCCCGTTGCCATTGCTGATGAAGCAGGTCTTGAGTCCCGCCGTCTTGGCCTCTTGGAAGATCGCGACCGCCCATTCGGCGGTGATGAGCGGCTCATTATACGAACTCCCCACGAGCCGCGCCCCAGAGCGCAGCGCGAGGTCGACGAGCCCCTTCGGGCTCACCGATTCGGGCCTCGCTCCGGCCGCCGGATCCCGCAGGGCCTGCGAGGTCAGCCAGTTCTGGCAATACGGGCAGTGATAGTCGCAGCCGAGCATCCCAAAGGTGAGGGTATGCGACCCGGGGAGCATATGGTAGAAGGGCTTCTTCTCGGTCGGATCGCACTGGAGCGCAGCGACATAGCCCCAGGGGACGTACAGCGTCCCGTCCCTATTGAACCGGACCTTGCAGATGCCCCGACGGCCATCCCGGATGAGGCACCGATGACCGCACGCGTAACATCGCAACGCCTTCTCCGGGAGGCGCTCATACAGCTCCCCCTCCCGGGTCTGCCGGTCCAGAATCTGGGCTAACGGGAGGACCTTGAGATCCTCAGCCTTGAGAACCATCGTGTTCCCCTTTAGGGGTGGCCGGGATAAATCTACCTCCGGACGGACGAGATTTCAAGGCCCACTTCCTCGAGGATCTTCCCGAAGTCGTGCGGAAGAGGCGCAGTGCTTTGCACCGGCGCGCCCGTGCGGGGATGGGTGAACACGAGCTTCCAGGCGTGGAGGAGGTGGCGCCCTGCCTTCCACCGCGATTTGCGCTCGCGCCGCCCGCCGTAGAGCTTATCCCCGACCACGGGATGGCCCATCGCCGCCAGGTGAACCCGGATCTGATGTGTGCGGCCTGTGGTCGGCATCACCTCCACCAGACTGCAATCCGGAGACGACCGAAGGACCCGAAAGATCGTCTCGGTCTCGCGCCCCTTGCGGGTGCGCACCCCCATCCGCTTCCGCTTCCGCTGATCCCGCCCGACCGGCAGGGTGATTCTCCCCTCTGTCGCCTTGACCGAACCGTGGACCAGGGCCAGGTAGGTCTTCTTGACCTGGCGAGCCTCAAACTGGCGGCTGAGATGCTGATGCGCCAGGTCCGTCTTGGCCACCACCAGACATCCGGAGGTCTCCCGGTCGAGCCGGTGCACAATCCCCGGTCGCTCGACTCCGCCGACAACGCTGAGCCCGGCAGTGTGGTGGAGCAGGGCATTGACGAGCGTCCCCCGCCGACGCCCGGCCCCAGGATGGACCACGATCCCGGATGGCTTATTGACCACCAGGAGATCCTGGTCCTCGTACAGGAGATCGAGGGGGATCGCCTCCGGTTCAATCCCGGGTGGCTCGGGAGGCGGTACGGTGACGGTGACGCGGTCGCGAGCGCGGATGCGATAGCTGGCCTTTCGGGGTTCGCCGCTGATCCGCACCCGCTCCTGACGGATCAGGCGCTGAACTGCGGCCCGGGAGAGGCCGCTCGACTGCACCAGGAATTGGTCGAGACGAAGCCCGGCCTCTCGGGCGGAGACCTCATACGTCCGCGTCTCCGCCACAGGTCATCCCTTCTCCCGTTCAGTCAGGATCTCAAAGATCATCAGAGCGACACCGATCGTGATGGCGGAGTCTGCGACATTGAAGGCGGGCCAGTGATACGCCCCGTAATAGAAATCCAAGAAGTCCACTACCATGCCGAGACGCAGGCGATCGATCAGATTCCCCACGGCCCCGCCGAGGATGCAGGCGAGGCCGACCGAAGGGAGGAGACGCATCTGGCGGTGCCGGGCCCGGTAATAGATGATGAAGAGAACCGCGAAGATGGAGATGGCCGTGAACAGGGGTTGCCGAAGGGCGGCAGGGGCGCCGGACAGAAAGCCGAAGGCGGCGCCGGGATTCAAGACGTAGGTGAGGTTGAAGAAAGACGAGATGACAGGAACGACTTGCCCTAATCGAAGCGTCCCCTGGACATAGAACTTGGAGATCTGGTCGAGAAGGGTAATGGTGAGGGTGATGACATAGAAGGACACGCTGTTCATGGTTCACGGTTCATAGTTCACGGTTGAGGCTTGAAAGAGGGTCCTCGCCAAATACGCCGGGGTTCGAGCGGTTCCATGAACCCTGAACCATCAACTATGAACCCTTCAGGACGGCGACACAGCGGTCGCAGACGGTCGGATACTCCGCAGACTGGCCGACACTCTCCCGGTACACCCAGCAGCGTTCGCACTTTTTCCCTGGAGCCCGATGGACCACGACGGACAGTTCGGGGCTACCCGCGGGCGCCGGTTTGAGGTCCACCGCGGAGACAATGAAGATAGTCGGCAGATCCTTCGCGTAGCCGCGGAGGAAGGGCAGCAATGCATGACCCGCCAGAATCTCCACTTTGGCCTCAAGGGCATTCCCGATCAATTTGCGTTGTCTCGCCGCCTCCAGCACCTTCAACACTTCGTCGCGCACCCCCATGAGTCGCTCCCACCGCTCGCCCAAAGCCTCATCGAGGACCGTCTCGTCCACCTGGGGGAATTCAGCGAGATGCACACTCCCTGCCTCACCTCCACGCCGCGGGAGGTAGCTCCAGACCTCGTCGGCGGTAAAGGAGAGGACTGGAGCCATCAGCCGCGTGATGCCCTCAAGGAGAAGGAACATGGCGGTTTGCGCTGCGCGCCGCTCTGGGGAGGTGGCGGCCGAGGTGTAGACCCGGTCCTTCAAGACGTCGAGGTAAAAGGCAGAGAGATCCACGGCGCAGAAGTTGTGGAGGGCGTGGAAGAGGATATGGAATTCGTACTTCTCGTAGGCCCGGAGGAGCCGCCCCGCCACCTTCTGGAGCCGGTGTAGGATGAACCGGTCGATCTCCAAGAGGGCCTCCCGTGGGACCAGATGCTGCCGAGGATCAAAGTCGTAGAGATTGCCCAGGAGATAGCGGCAGGTGTTCCGGATCCGGCGATAGCCTTCGACCAAACGGGTGAGAATTTCGGTGGAGAGACGGACATCATCCCGGTAATCCTCCGCCGCCACCCAGAGGCGCAGGATCTCGGCGCCGTAACTGGACATGACCTCTTGAGGGGCGATGACGTTCCCCAGCGACTTGGACATCTTGCGCCCTTCCCCATCGACCACGAACCCGTGCGTCAGGACCTCTTTATAGGGAGCCCGACCCCTGGTCCCGACCGCCGCCAGGAGCGAGCTGTGGAACCAGCCCCGGTGCTGATCGCTCCCCTCGAGATACATCTCTGCCGGCCAGTGCTGGTCCGGCCGCGTCTCTAGCACGGCGGCCTGACTGACCCCGGAATCGAACCAGACGTCCAGGATGTCGTCCTCCTTGGAAAACTGCGTACCCCCGCAGTGGGGACAGCGGGTGCCGGGCGGAAGCAGCTCCTGGGGGCTCTTCAGGAACCAGACATCCGCCCCTTCGCGTTCCATGAGATCCGCCACCCGTTCCATGAGATGTTGCTCCGCCAGCACATACTGACACGCCTGGCAGTAAAAGACGGCAATCGGCACCCCCCATGCCCGCTGCCGTGAGATGACCCAATCCGGGCGGGTGAGGATCATGTTGTAGATCCGCTCCTCGCCCCAAGGAGGGATCCATTTCACCTTTCGGATCTCCTCCAGTCCCCGCTGGCGGAGGCCGTTCTTTTCCATCGAGATGAACCACTGCTCGGTGGCACGAAAGATAGTCGGATTTTTGCACCGCCAGCAGTGGGGGTAGGTGTGGTCGACGATCCCCTCAGCCAGCAAGTTCCCCCGACGCCGAAGCTCAGCAACAATCTTGGGGTTCGCATCCCAAACCCTCATACCTCCGAAGAGGGGGAGGGTGGGAAGAAATCGGCCTTCATCGTCCACGGGATTCTCGACCTTGAGGCCGTACCGGAGACCGGTTTCGTAGTCCTCTGTCCCGTGGCCCGGGGCAGTATGGACGCACCCCGTCCCCTGCTCAGTGTGCACGTATTCTCCCAGCACCACGGGGACTTCCCGCTCCATCCAAGGATGCTGACAGATTACCCCCTCTAGCTCGGCGCCAGCCCACGCACCTCGTGTCACTTGGTAATCGCCTTTTCCGTAGTTGAACACCTTCATACAGGCGTCTATCAACTCTTGGGCGAGGATGAGGTCCCCTGCTGGCGTCTTTACGAGGCGGTAGGACAGACGCGGGTGAAGGGCAATCGCCTGGTTGGCAGGGAGAGTCCAAGGCGTCGTAGTCCAGATCACAAAGTGGGTGCCCTGACTTGGATCAATGGCAAACTTTCCTTTAGCATCCTTGACCGGGAATTTCACATAGATCGAGGGGGAGCGATGGTCTTCATACTCCACCTCCGCCTCGGCGAGGGCCGTCCGGCAGGTGGCGCACCAGTGAACTGGCTTGAGTCCTCGGTAGATGCTCCCCGCGCCGACGAACTTGGCCAGTTCCCGCAGGATCACCGCCTCGTAGCGATGGTCCATAGTGGTGTAGGGATGCTCCCAGTCTCCCAACACCCCGAGTCGCCGGAACTCCTCCCGCTGCACGTCGATAAAGCGGGCGGCGTACTCTCGGCAGAGGCGTCGCTTTTCCACCACTCCGACCGTCCTCTTCCCCTCTCCGAGCTCCTTGTCCACCTGGTGCTCGATGGGCAGGCCGTGGCAATCCCAGCCGGGAACGAAGACCGCGTTATAGCCCATCATGGACCGCGACTTAACGACAAAGTCCTTGAGAATTTTGTTCAGGGCGTGGCCGATGTGGATGTGCCCGTTCGCATAGGGGGGGCCATCGTGCAGGATCCACATCTCGCGCCCGGCCCGAAGCTCCCGGAGCTTCTGATAGATCCTCCCCTCCTCCCAAGAGCGGAGCATCTCCGGTTCCCGCCCGGTCAGGTCCGCCTTCATGGGAAACGTCGTCTTCGGGAGGTTGAGAGTCGCTTTGTAATCCACCGCGCCTCCGAGACAAAAGCCCCCATCGGATCTGATGAGGGCTTTGTGACGCCGGTCACATGGAGTGTGTATTAGACCAAGCTCCTGCCTCGATTGTCAAGTCAAACGCCCATCACCGTCGGGGGCGATGCATGAAGCGCCAGACCCGCCAGTAGATCGCCTCGACCTGTCCGGAGCTCAGCCCGTACTGCTCCCCCACCTTCTGCATCACCTCGGCCCGGGCGGCCTCCATGGCCCGCAGGTCATTCAGGAGGGGAAGCCCCGAGAGCCCGGCGGTGACCCGATCGAAGATCAGCATGTCCTCATCCGGCAGCGCTGGCATCACCGCCTCCGACGAGTGGGCCGGCTGACGATCCCGATACCCGATCCACAGGCCGTAGGCGACACTGAAGAGAGACACGGCCAAGAGGAGAAAGAGGAGATCCATTGATGTCCCTCTGCTTCACGGGCGCGAGACATTCGGCCCCGACAGATCCCGCCAGCCCTGAAAGATGAGGGCCTGGATGAGAGATAGCACCAGTAACGTCTCATCGGCGACGAGGTAGAGCGAGAGGAACTCCCGTGTCAGGACCCGTGCGGCCAGAATCACGATCACCGCCGTGCCGAGGTTCACCCCGAGGAAGATGAGCGTGACCCCCAAGCAGTCCAGCATCCTGCGGACCGCCTTGTGGATGCACCCGTGAGACAGCCGGAGGCCTTTGGCGCCAACGAGGTAGGCGGCCATCGAGGTGACACCGACGAGGACCGGGATCAAGAGCTGCCCCATGTCTTCCCCCCTGTTACCTGTTACAGGTATCCGGCGAGCCCGTAATAGAGCCGCGCCAGACGCTCCTCGACCACGCGACGCATCAACGCGAGACGCTCCCCGGGTCTAAAGACGCCGCTGGAAAGGTCATGGGTCGGCGCCGCGAGGACCTCAAACCCGGCCTGCTCAAACGCGGTCCGGGCCCGCCTCATATGGTACGCATCCGTGACCAGGAGGATCCTCTGCACACCCTTCGCCTGCAGGAGTACGCTCCCACGGAGGGCCTCCTCCCGCGTGGTTCGGGGCTCCGCCGCAGCGAGGATCACGCGAGGGGCCACCCCCAGCGCCCGGGCGAGTTCCGCCCGCACTTCGGCCTCGGCTGGCCCGCTGTCACGGACCGGACCGAAAAAGACCAGCAGCGGGGCGAGTCCCTTCCGGTGGAGCAGGATCCCATGGAGCGCCCGACGCATCGAGCTATTGCTCAGCACCCCGTTGGGCATGACGCCACCCCCCAGTACGACGATCGCCTCGGCCGGCTCAAGGGCGGAAGGGCCGCCCATGGGGCGGCTCAGGAGGTTCGACAGGGGGGTGAAGGCGGAAACCAGGAACAGGGCAAGCCCCACCCCCCCGAGGAGCGGGCAGAGATCCGCCCAAACCATGCGCCTAGGGCGCCCCAGGGCTCCCATCTGTAGCGGCCTCATTGCTCCTTTCCTTTCCCCAACCTGCGTTCCAACTCTTTGTCTCAACTCCCTTGCTACACGCTTGCTACACGCGCCCGCGACAGTTGCAATACAGGCACGCTGATCACACAAGGCTCAGCCAGTTGGAATGGGACTAGTACAGGAACCGGCGCAGGTGGACGCTCATCACCAGTCCGATCCCGATACAGGTGACGACCAGGGAGGAACCCCCGTAGCTCAGGAGGGGAAGGGGGATGCCGACCACCGGCATTATCCCCACCACCATGCCGACGTTGACGACAAGTTGAACCGTGATCATGGCCATGATCCCGAAGGCCAGCAACGCGCCGAAGATGTCCTTGGACTCCCCGGCAATCTCGAGCCCGCGCGTGATGAGGACGTAATAGAGGAGCAGAATGACGAGACAGCCGATGAATCCCCACTGCTCGGCCAGCACCGCCAGGATGAAGTCGGTTTGGCTGGCCGGAAGGAAGTGGAGCTGGCTCTGGCTTGCGGCCTTCAGCCCCTTCCCGAAGAACTCCCCCGACCCCACGGCGATCTTGGACTGGGCGATGTGATAGCCCGCACCGGACGGATCGAGCTCTGGGTTCAGAAAAACCAGGACCCGCCGGCGCTGATAGTCCTTGAGGAAGGACCAGAGCAGTGGCGCCATGGTAGCGCCGGCGGCGGTGAGGAAGACGAGGTGCTTCACCCGGAGCCCTACCAGCAGGAGGACCGATACGGTGAGGAGGCCGAGCAGCACAGCGGTGCCCAGGTCCGGCTGCTTGAGGATGAGGACCATAGGGGGCAGCGCCACCATGGCGGGGATCACCAAGAGGCGCGGGTGCCCCAAGCGCTCCTTGTGATCCTCGAAGTAGCGCGCCAGGACAACGATCAGGGCGAGCTTCATGAACTCCGAGGGCTGGAACGTCCATCCACCAACCTGGATCCAGCGCTGGGCCCCCCGGCCCACCTCCCCCGCCACGCTGACCAGGATCAGGAGGGCGAGGACCACTCCAAAGATCACATAGGCAAAGCGGGCTATCGTCCGATAGTTGATGAAGGTGGCCGTGAGGAGCCCCAAGAGGGCCAGGGCGGCGTAGAGAGCCTGACGGAGATAGAGGGTCTGTCTCGGAGGAGAGGGGGAGCCCAGATTGGCGCTCCAGATCGTGAGAATGCCGACGCCGATGAGCGCCAGCGTGGTGCCGGCAATGCGCCAGTCAATGTTCGCGAGCATCCGGCGATCGAGATACATGACACTGCCCTCGAGCTACTCCCGCGCCCCGGGCCCCTGCGCCACCGTCTCCCGCCCCCGGGGAGGGCCAAAAGCAGCCTCCAGGACTGCCCGCGCCACTGGTGCCGCGACCACGCCGCCAAAGCCGGCGTTCTCAGCGATGACGACAATCGCGATCTCCGGATCCGTATAGGGGGCAAAGGCCACGAACCATCCGTGGTCCTTGGTCTGGCCGGAGATGCGTGCCTCCTTCCTGACCACTTGTGCCGTTCCAGTCTTGCCCGCCACCTGGACCCCGCGCACGCGGGCCGCCTTTCCGGTCCCGTCCTCCACCACCCCGAGCATCCCCTGGCGGAGCAACTCTAAGACCTGCGGGCTCAGGTTCACCCTCCGAACCGGCTCTGGGCCATACGCCGCAACCACCTCTCCCCCCCACGACTCCACCCGCTTCACCATCCAGGGTCGGTGGAGGGTGCCTCCGTTCGCGATGGCCGCCACCATCGTTACGATCTGGAGCGGCGTGACCAGGATCATCCCCTGCCCTATCCCGGTGATGACGGTGTCCCCCGGATACCACGACTCCCCCAGGACGCTCCGTTTCCAGGCGGGCGTCGGAACGAGTCCGGCCGCTTCGTCCCCGACGGCGGCAATCCCCGTCTTCTGGCCCAGGCCGAACTCCCGGGCGACCCGGGCGATGGCATCGATCCCCGTCTTCAACGCCGCCTGGTAGAAGTAGACGTTACAGGAGTGGGCCACCGCCTGCATGAGATCCTGCCGGCCGTGCCCCCCCTTCTCCCAATCGTCGAAGGTCACCGCGCCCAATGTGAAGTAGCCGGGACACGCGAAGGTCGTCCCCGGTGTCAGCGCCCCGGTGTCGAGTCCCGCGGCCATCACCACCAGCTTCAGAATCGACCCTGGGGCGTACTGCGCCTGCAAGGGACGATTCTGGAGCGGATGCGCCGGATCGGTAATCAGCTTCTCCCACGACTCGCGGCTCAAGCGCTGGGCGAAGAGATTCGGATCATACGAGGGCCGACTGACCCACGCCAGGATCTCCCCGGTCTGCGGATGCATGGCGACGACGGCCCCTCGCTTCCCCGCAAACGCCTTCTCCGCGGCATGTTGCAGTTTGGCGTCCAGCGTCAGCACCAGATTGAACCCGGATTGCGGCTCGAGTCGATCGAGGAATCGAACCAATCGCCCGCGTGCATCCACCTCGATCTCTTCCCGGCCGTTGATCCCCCGCACAAAGGCATCGAAGAGCCGTTCCACACCCGTCTGGCCCACGGTCTCGCCGGACTGAAAATCCCGGTACTCGTCCCGGTAAAGTTGCTCCTGGGTCACCTCGCTCACATATCCCAGGAGGTGGGCGGCCACATCGCCGTCGAGGTAGGCCCGCGTCGGTTGGACCCGCACACTCACGCCCGGCAGATTCATCTTCCGTTCCTCGATCGCCACCATGGTCGGCTCACTCACCTCCCGGGCCACCAGGACCGGGTAGGCGGGGCGAGCCTGACCCGCACGAATCCTCGCGGCGATCTCCTCTGGGGCCTGCCGCAACACGGCTCCGATGGCCCGAGCAGCCTCGTCAACGTCCGGGATGTCAGCGGGGGTCACATACACACTGAATGAGGGACGGTTCTCCACAATGACCGCCCCAGACCGATCAAGAATGAAACCCCGGGGGGCCTCCACCAAACGGAGGCGGAGACGGTTGTGGATGGAGAGGGTGGCGTAATAGCGCCCCTCCAGGATCTGGAGGTACCAGAATCGCATCAGCAGCAGGAGGAGAGCGACCGTGACCAGGAGGGTTGTCCGATGAATCCGTCCCTGGATCACCGGGGTAGGGGAGAACCACGGTCGGCTCACAGCGTCACCTGCACGATCCGGCGCAGCCGGCTTCCGAATACGAGGAGTCCCCCGACGGCCGCCGTATACGCTGCCCCGGGCAAGATAATCCAGAGAAGGGACTCCCCGAAATCCCGCCCCATCCCGAAGAAGGCCAGAATCCCCGACGTCATCAGGCCCGCACTGAGGCCGGTGAGAAAGAGGAGAACCAGGTGAGGGACCAGGCGGTTCTGGTCCACCTCCTCTCGCACCCGAACCAGGGCGTGACCCAGGAGGCTCAGGGTAAAGGCGTTCAGTCCTAACGGGGCGCCGGAGAGGGCATCCTCATACAGGCCCAGCAGGCAACCCATCAGGCAGGCCTGCATGGGATTCATCTTGAAGCTCCCCAGGTAGAGCAAGAGGAGGAAGAGATCCGGCCGAACCTGACCGAGTTGCACCCACGGGGCAATGGTCGTCTGGAGAACCACCACGGCCAGAAGCCCGCCGGCGAGCCAGATCATTCCTCCCTCCGTTGAGACCGGACAGGACGCGAACCCTGGCCGGTGATCACCAGGACCTCCTCTAACTGAGAGAATTCAACGCTGGGTTCGACGGTGGCCTCCTGAAACAGGGCCCCGCGCCGCCCATCGACCGCCAGCACCTTCCCGACCAGGATCCCTTTGGGATATACGCCCCCGAGACCCGAGGTGATGACCACCTCGCCGCTCTGGACCTCGGCCCGGACGGGAAGATACCTGATCCGCAGCCGGCCGGATTGGCCGCCCACCAACAGCCCTGTCACCCGTGAACCCTGCAGCAGTACCCCCACCGAACTCACGGGATCAGTGATGAGCTGCACGCGAGCGCTCGAAGCGCTTGCCTCCACCACTTGGCCGACGAGCCCTGCGGAGGTGATGACCGCCGTGTGCCGTTCAACGCCGTCGCGCAACCCGCGGTCGATCAGGAGGGTGTGAAACCAGTTGGTGGCATCCCTTCCCACGATCCCGGCGGCAACCACGTGGAACGGTTCTCGTTCTCGAAGCCCCAGGAGATTCTTGAGGCGCTGATTCTCCCGCTGCCCTTCCTCCACCGCACCAAGGCGTGCCCGGAGGGCCTCGACCTCTCCCTGGAGGCGCACATTCTCCTGCCGCACGAACCGGAGATCCACATGGCTATCCCAGATCTCTCCCGCGCTACGCTTCAGGTACGCAGTGGCCTTCAGGAAGGGGCTGACGGATTCCAGGAGGAGCCGCTTGAGGAACGGGGTAAGCGTTTCCTCCCGGCGCACCTCCATGGTCAGCAGGAGGAAGGAGAAGAGGACGGCACTTGCGAGGACAACCGTCCGGCGATATTTCGCGACCAGCCGAAGGATCATCGCATCCCGTCAACCTCCGATCACCGATGACAGAAAACCGATGACCGAGGGAAGTAGTTATCGGTCAACGGTCGTCGGACTTCGGCGAGCTCCGTCAAGCCGTGGTCGGTCATCGAGCGTCGATCAGCTCTCGAGACAGACCATCTTCAACAGATCCAGCTCGTCCAGGACCTTGCCAGCGCCCAGCACCACACAGGAGAGGGGATCCTCCGCGATGGTCACCTTGAGGTGGGTCTCCAGGCCGATGAGGGTGTCCAGCCCGTGCAGGAGGGAGCCGCCACCGGTCATGACGATCCCCTTATCGGCGATATCCGCCGCCAGCTCCGGGGGGGTCCGCTCGAGGGCGGTCTTCACCGCATCCAGGATGGCGTAGATCGGATCGTGTAGTGCCTCCCGAATATCGCTGTCGGTGACCGTCAGGGTCTTGGGAATCCCGTCCATCAGGTCCCGCCCCTTGATGTCCATCTTCCGCGGTTCATTGAAGGGATAGGCCGAACCCGCCTGGATCTTGATGGTCTCCGCGGTCCGCTCTCCCACCAGCAGGTTGTACTTCCGCTTCAGATACTGGATGACGGCCTCGTCCATTTCGTCGCCGGCGATGCGGATGGAATGACTGTAGACCATCCCGGACAGCGAGATCACCGCCACCTCGGTGGTGCCCCCGCCGATGTCCACGACCATATTCCCCGAAGGCTCCTGGACCGGGAGATTCGCCCCGATGGCCGCCGCCATCGGCTCTTCAATGAGATAGACCTCCCGGGCACCCGCCTGCTCCGCAGAGTCCCGAATCGCGCGCTTCTCCACCTGGGTAATCCCGGAGGGGACGCCGATGACGATCCGGGGCCGGACGAGCGCCTTTCGGTTGTGAATCCGAACGATAAACGCCCGGATCATCTGCTCGGTGAGGTCAAAGTCGGCAATGACCCCGTCCTGGAGGGGGCGGACCGCGACGATCGAGGCCGGAGTCCGGCCCACCATCTCCTTGGCCTCCCTCCCTACCTTCAGCACCTGGCTCGTCCCCTTTTTCACCGCCACCACGGAGGGCTCGGAGAGGACGATCCCTTTTCCCTTGGCGTAGATGAGGGTGTTGGCGGTCCCGAGGTCAATGGCGAGGTCGTTGGAAAACATCCCGAAGATCCAATCGAACAGCATGCGCTGCGCTCCTTTCCGCTACCGCCCGGCGATCCCTCTCACACCCAACGCGGATAGATGATTAGCATAGCCCCCATGCAAAGACAAGGGCTTTCCCCCCTGGGGCGCCGGACATGGAAAAAGTGTTGCGGGTCGGCCGGACCATTGGGTATCCTCTTGCTTGGTGCCTCGCCAGGAGAGACGTGATGCTCCGCTCCATGCGCCACAACATCAAGTACCTCAGCATCACCCTGTGGTTGGTGATTGCTTCCTTCATCGCGACCATCTTCCTGGTCTGGGGCATGCAATCCGCCGGCCCCGGGAGCGGCCGCGATGTTGCCGTCGCGGCCACCGTCAACGGGGAACGCATCTCCCGGCTGGAGTTCCAGCGGGCCTACGAGCGGGAGCGCGAGGCCCTCCGCCAACTGTACGGCGACCGGTGGAACGAGGATCTGGCGCGAGAGCTGAACGTTCCCACCCGGGTCCTCGACGGCCTCATCACCTCCCGCCTGCTCCTCCAGGAGGCAGAGCGGCACGGCCTGAGCGTCTCTCGCGAGGAGCTGGCCGCCGTCGTCATGGAGAACCCCCTCTTCGCCGAAGAGGGAAAATTCCGCCCAGAGCGGTATCGCCGACTCCTCGAGGCAAATCGCCTGACCCCGGAGCGATACGAAGAGGCAATTCGCCAGGGCCTCCTCCAGCAGAAGCTGGCCACCCTCATTCAGGCGTCCGCCAAGGTTTCGGAGGCGGAGGCCTGGGAGGCCTTCCGTACGGCCAAGGAGAAGGTCCGCGTCGCCTACGTCAGCCTCCCTCGGTCAACCGAGAACAAGGCCCGCCTTGAAGACCTCCAAGGCCGGGTCGGCCAGAAGGAAACGCCCTGGGAAACCTTATTGCAAAATTCAGGCCTGAAGGTGATGCGGCCGGATCCCTTTACCTTCGGCGCGGCCGTCGCGGAGCCCCCGGACAGCCGGGCGTTTCATCTGGCCATCCTCCGGCTGAAGAAGGGGGAGTGGAGCCCCGTGGTCGAGGGGGGCAAGTCACACTTCTTGATTCGCCTGCTTGATCGCGAGGCCGTGCCCCGCCAGGCCTTTGAACGGGAGAAAGAAACCTGGACGCAAAAGCTCTTGTCGGAGAAACGGCTACAGCTGTGGGTGGCCTGGGTCCACGAGGTCAAGCGGCGGTCCAAGATCGACATCGCGCAGGAGCTCGGTTAGCCCCTCGTTGGGAGTCTCGATGGCCTACGTCTACTATGCTGATGATGGATCGATCCAGGGATTCTCCCGGGAGCGCTCGGATGTCTCCCTCGGGACGCACTGTCTCCCCATCTCTCAGGAGGCCTTCGAGATGCTTTCGGCGATCCCGACCGGTTTCAAGATGGACCTGGAGACGGGGACGTTGACGGCCCAGATGATCTCCGACCGGGAAGCCTGGATCCGGTGGATCCCGGTGGTCCTCAACCACCGCTACATCGATGGGGAGTTCGTCCCTCTCGCCAAAGACTCCACGCCATTCGAGGAGTGGGTCCGCGGGAGAGCACAGGGGATGCAGAAGCGACACGAGGACAAGGCATGAGGCCAGGGGGCCCGGTCATGAGGACTCCGGAAACACACATTCCTCGTGCTCTGCCCGCTCCACGCTCATCTTCACCAAGCGGCCGATGTCGAGGGTGAGTTCCGCCCTGTCGATCTCCTCCAGGGTGGCGCGGGTCGCCGGATGACGCGGGACGAAGAGGGTGCAGCAGTCCTGGTCCGGCTGGATGGAGATCTCATACGTCCCGATGTCTCTGGCCTGCGCCGAGATCTCCTCTTTGTCCATGCCGATCAGCGGGCGCAGTACCGGTAGCCTCACCGCCTCTTCGATCACTGTGAGGTTCTCGAGGGTCTGGGAGGCCACCTGCCCGAGACTCTCACCCGTGATTAACGCCTTGGCCCCCTCCAGGCCCGCCAGGTGCTCCGCGATCCGGGCCATCAGACGCCGGTAGAGGAGGACTCGGTACGGCGCAGGGGTATTCACCACCACCTCCTGCTGGACCTCGCCGAACGGAACCAGCGTGAGCCGAGAGGTGTATTGAAAGCGTGTGAGGAGCCTGACGATCTCCCTCACCTTCTCCTGGGTCCGCCGATCCAGGAAGGGCGCGCCGTGGAAGTGGAGAAAGCTCACGAGACATCCCCGCCGCATCATCCGATAGGCCGCCACCGGAGAGTCGATGCCGCCGGAGATCAGCGCGAGGACCCTTCCGGCGACCCCTACGGGGAGTCCGCCCGGTCCGGGAACCTTTTCAAGATAGACAAAGGCCTCCGTCGGCAGGATCTCGACAAAGAGGGTCAGCGCGGGGTCTTTCAGGTCCACCCTGGTCGGAAAGCGCCTCAGGACGAAGCTGCCCAAGGCTTCGTTGAGCTGCTGAGAGGTGAGGGGGAAGGCCTTGTAGGCCCGGCGGGCGGTTACGCGGAACGTCTGAAAGGACCGTCCCGTCAGGGCACGTTCGGCCGTCTCCTGCAGGGCATCAAGGGTCAGGGCCGAGCGATGGGCCACAGAGCAGTTGGCCACCCCAAAGACCTGACGGATCCGGTCTGTAACGAGTCCAGCCGAGCACCCATCGTGAAGCGTGAGCACGACGCGCCCCGTCAGCTTTCGGATGCGACCCACGGGGAGGTCGGCCGTGGCCCGTTTCAGGTTGTGAACAAGCCGGTTCACGAAGAGGGGGCGATTGCGGGCCTTCAGCGCGATTTCATGATAGTGGACCACGAGGAATGTCATCAGACACCTCAGTGCGTCGGTTTCGGTGCCATGAAGACCAACAGGACCAGGCGGCCCGGCCCCGGGTTGGCCACCCCGTGCTCCACGCCGGCAGGGGCCAGGATTGCCGAAGCCGCACCCAAATCACGCTCCTCCTTCCCGACCCGGAACCTCCCCTCTCCTTCGCAAACGACATAGACCTTGTCAGAGTCCGCATGAGAATGCGGTTTCTGGGCCTGTCCCGGCTCGAAACAATAAAGGTCCAAGAAGAAACGATCGGTCTCTAAGAGAGAGGCCTTGACCATCTTCTCGGGGGAGAATCGTTGAATGTCCTCCAGCTTGACCCACCGCATCGTCACGCTTAAAGGCTGTCGGCAAATCGCCGACAGCCGGTAGAGTGCTGGTCAGTAAAAGTGACTCATCGTCGGGGTCACCGTCATCCTCGCGCGGATGGCCTCGACGATCCGTCTCGGCTCTGGAACAGCGGTCACCTGGGACCCGGCGATCAGAGCAACCGGCCGGTAGAGGAGGAGCCACGGGACCTGGGCGACACTCCAGCCAGCGCTGAAAGCCACAGGGATTTCCAGGTCCCGCAGCTCGGCCATGACCCCCCGAAGGTTGACCATGACCGGGATCTTCACAAGATCCGGCTTGAGCCTCCTGAAGCGCGCCTGCTCTGCCCCTGGGTCAGCGACGCTGCTGAGATCGAGCAGCATACGCCGTCCAGCCTGCCGGCACCCGAAGACGATAGCCGAGAGGGCCTCGTCCGACAGAGAGGCCGGGGCGGTGAGCCCCTCGACCCCGACCTCGAGGAGCGCCTGGGCGTCCGCCTCGGTCTCGGCCCAGCATGCCACCGGCCGGTCCGGGACCGTGCCCTTCAGCACGTTCACGAATGCCGGGCCCTCGGCCTGGAGCAGCCGAGGACCAAGCTCGAAGGCGTCCACCAGGTCAGCCAACTGACGCGCCATCTCCAGGGAACCCCCCCGATCTGGCCCGTCCAGGACGAGCTGGAGGAGCGTCGCCATCACCCTTCGCCACCTGCTGGAACGCTAGGAGGCTGGCAGGCTAGAAGGCAACGGCGCTCCAATCCTCCAAGCCTCCCAGCATTCAAGCGTTCTAGCGTTCTAGCCTACTCGCCGGCTTCGGTCTCGAGAAATCGCTCGGCGTCCATGGCAGCCATACACCCACTCCCCGCGGCGGTCACTGCCTGGCGATACACATGATCCTGGACATCCCCGCAGGCAAAGACCCCAGGAGCGCTCGTCCTGGTCCCGCCCTCCGTGACAATGTAGCCCCGTGCATCCATGCGGAGCTGCCCTGTGAACAGGGCGGTGTTGGGGCTATGCCCGATGGCGATGAAGACTCCGTTACATGCGATCTCGGTTCGCTCTTCGTTCTTCACGTATCTGAGGCGGACGCCCCTGACCCCGCTCGCCTCATCCCCCAGGATGTCCTCCACCGCGCGCTCCCATTGAAAGGCAATCTTGGGGTTCGCGAAGGCCCGGTCCTGCATGATCTTGGAGGCCCGAAGCTTATCACGCCGGTGGATCACCGTCACCTTGCTGCAGAGCTTGGACAGATACAGCGCCTCTTCCATGGCGGCATCCCCACCCCCGACAACCGCCACCGCCTGGTCCTTGAAGAAATAGCCGTCACAGGTGGCGCAGGTCGAGACCCCCCGCCCCATGAGCTGCTGCTCCGCCTTGAGGCCCAGCAGGTTCGGGGAAGCACCGGTGGCGATGATGAGGACGCGGCAGCGAAAGCGCTCTCCCTCGGCCTCGACGGTGAATGGCCGTGCCCCGAGGTGTACCTTGGTCGCCGCCCGGTGGACGATCCGGGTCGCGAAGCGCTCCGCCTGCTTCCGCATGAGTTCCATGAGCTCTGGCCCCATGATCCCATCCGGGAATGCGGGATAGTTCTCCACCATGGTCGTCGTCGTCAGTTGCCCTCCCGGTTGGACGCCGGTGATGAGGAGCGGCTTCAGATTCGCCCGCGCCGCATAGAGGGCAGCGGTATAGCCGGCCGGGCCCGAGCCGAGGATGAGAATATCGTGAAGCTCCATATCGGTCTCCTTACGATGGATCGAGCGGAGGGATAGCAGTCCTGTCAAGAAGAGATGAGCGAGGGGGAAAGCCCGAATGCCGAGGGCTATCGCTCCAGCGGATTGCCCGCCCGAGCCCAGGCGACCGTTCCACCTTCCAGGTTGACCAGATTGGTGCGCCCGACCGCAGCAGCAACCTCGCAGGCCACCGCGCTTCGTACTCCCTCGGCACACACAAAGATGAGATTGTCCTCGGTGAGCAGCTCCTGGGCCCGTGCCAGCAGCGTGTTGAGCGGTATGTGCGTCGCGTTTGGAATTCGGCCCTGGGCCCATTCAAAGGGCTCTCGGACGTCGATGACCTTGTAGCCCTCTTCGATCAACGCCTGCGCGTCTTTCACCCCGACACGATTGAACGGCTCTTTCTCTTCGATCTGCGCCACGGTTTCACCTCGCTCCAACTACTCGGCCCTCATCGAACGGCCCGATGTCGCCCGATCGCCAGCACCTCTATACCATGGTCGGTGCGATCGCGTCAAGGGATGCGTAGCAGACCCAATACCCCGCTCGGTAGTCGGTGATCGAATCATCCGCCGTATACCTTGGCGATGAAGACCGCCAGGCTCAGGCGATCCTGAAGCTCGAGCCGGATGAACTTCACCCCATGGGGGTATGAGGTCACTGCACCGTCGCGAGGGTCCGTGGACCAGGCGACTTCGACCTCAGCGTGGATGGAGCGGTCGCCCAGCGAGAGGTCGAGATTGAGGTACGTACCAGGGGAGAAGCGCTCCGGCAGTTCGACCAGCAGGCCCCCTTCGCTGAGGTTGCAAATCCGGCCGGGGGTGGCCGGGCCGAGCCGCCGGTACACCACGGGGCCATCATAGGCATACCGGCGATGCCGCCTGCGCTCGTCCACCGATGAACTCATGGCTCGATCTACTGTTGGGCACGGACCCAGAGGGCCCGGAACACATCGGGAGGCACGCTGACCATCGCCGTCACCGCCTTGATACCCCCCACGACCATGCGGCCCTCGAGGGTGTCGTAGATGAACCCGTAGGGTCCTCCGTCATAGAGGCGGTCCTGGTGCGAGCAGAGGGCGGTGACGGGAAAATCCCGGTCCGCCAGCTTGCGATCGGTGATGGTCTCACAGATCAACCCCTCCGAAGTCCCATCATGGAGCTGCCCCCCATGCGAACAGAGGCTGAGGACTGAGCCCCCCCGGGCCACGACCTCCCGGCCCGTCAAGGTCTCATGGATCCGACCATCGCCCCCCCCATCGAAGAGGCCGTCCTCGTGCGCGGCCAGGGCCAGGACCTCGCCTTCGCGCCTCCCAATCTCCTTTCCGACCAGGGTCTCATAGATGCCGCCGTAACTCCCTCCATCGTAGAGGGCCTCGCCGAACGAGCACAATGCATGAACCGTCCCCGGGCGCGCCGCGACCTCGCGCCCGCTCAACGTCTCATAGATCCGCTGATAGCTCCCGGCATCGAACAGGACCCCCCGGTGCGAACAGAGACTCAGCACCCAGTCTTCCCGATCGGCAACCTTTACGTCCGCAACCGTGTCATAAACCTGGCCGTACCGGCCGCCATCGTACACGCGCCCCTCATGGAAACAGAGGGTGAGGATGAGGCTACTCCGACGGGTCACCTCGCGAAGCTGACCGCCTTGCACGCAGCACACGCGGTCCACGACCGCAACCACCAATCCCTCCTCCCGCCACCGGAGGGCCTCAACGCCACCGAAAGCCGTCTTCACTGCTGTCAATCCCTTTGCGTCATCGCCGTCCCCTCCGAAAGGGCATGGTCCCGGGCAAGACCCTCCGGGAGGAGAAAGGCAGCAAGCAGCGCCAGCAGAGCCAGAAGAGATCCCGCGACGAAGGCGCCGTGGAGGGCGCTGGCCAAGGCCTCCCGAAGCCCGATGAGCAGGTGTGCGGGCAAGCCTGCCCGCACAGCCGGTTGCAGAAGGATCCCCGGATTCTGCACGAAGGCCTCGAGTTTCATGTCGGCCGCTACCGCGGCGAGAGTGCGAAGCTCTCCCCGCAGGATTCGGGCCATGACGGCCCCGAGGAGGCTGACCCCGATGGCTCCCCCGACGGTCCGCGAGAACATCGTGACGGAGGTGGCGACTCCCAACTGGCTTCTCGGGACCGTGGTCTGGACAGCAATCAGGAGGGGGGCCATCATCAATCCCATCCCCGCCCCCCCCAGCGTCATCCCCGCCATGACCTCTGGCCGGGTACTCGCAACCCCGAGCCGTGCAAGGAAGAGGAACCCCACACTGAGGGCCGCGCCGCCGGTGAGGACGATCGCCCTCACCCTGTAGCGGAGAAGGAGGCGAGCACCCAAGATCGAGCACAAGACCCAGGCGAGCATAAACGGGGTCAGCACGCTCCCCGCTGCCGTCGCGTCGGTCCCGAGGATCGCCTGCACAAAGAGCGGAACAAAGGAGATGGCCCCAAACATCGCCATCCCGGCCATGAGGCCGGTCACGAAGGAGGCGAGGAAGATCCGGTTCTCGAAGAGACGCAGGGGGATCAGGGGGTCCTCCGCGCGGCGCTCGATCCGCCCAAAAACGATCATGCCGACCAGCGCAACAGCCACCAAGCCGAGCCGCCCCTCACCCCTCCAGCCGGTCCCCATGACGCCCAGAAGGAAAAGGACCAGGGCAACGATCAGGACTGCTCCCCCAAGGAAATCAACCGCCACCGACCGCGACGCCTCGCGCCCTGGTTCTCGGAGAGACCGGCCAACCATATAGGAGGCGACAAGCCCCACCGGGACGTTGACAAAGAATACCCACCGCCACGAGAGGTGATCCGTAAGAAGTCCCCCAAGGAAGGGGCCCGCGATGCTGGCCACCCCCCATACGCCGCTGAGAAAGCCCTGCAGCCTGGCGCGCGCCTCAAAGGGGTAGATGTCGCCGATGATGGTGAGCCCCAGGGCAAGAATGGCACCAGCCCCGAGACCCTGTACTCCCCGAAAGAGGATGAGTTGCGTCATGGTGCGCGAAAAACCGCAGGCGACGGACCCCAGCAGGAAGAGAGCGATGCCGAGAAGGTAGAAGGGGCGGCGGCCGTAGAGATCAGAGAATTTCCCCCACAGGGGGACGGTGATGGTGGACGTGAGCAGGTAACTTGAAAAGACCCAGCTATAAACCTCGAGGCCCCCCAGGCTGGCCACGACGGTCGGCATCGCCGTGGCCACCACGGTGGACTCCATCGCCCCGAGAAAGACCCCGACCATCACCCCGGCGGTCACCGTCCGCCGCTCCGGTCCGGTGAGATCGAGAAATTTCGAACTCACAACTCCTCCGGCCCCGCGTTATCGCAGACCCCACACTCTAGCACAGGGGTGGGAACTCTCCCAAGGAGGAAGGGAATCGGTCAAGAGCCGGGGAGAGATAGGGAAGATCTCGGAAGCCTTCCGAGACGGAAAGACCCTGGAGCGCCACCCGGAGAGGCAGAAACATCCCCCCCCTCTTCGGATGGCCCGAACTGGGGCCAACACCAGAGAAGAACTCCGTCGCCACCCGGACCCCCTCAGGAAGGGAGCGGAGACGGATAAGCGGCTCGCTGTCCTCGGCCTTAATCTAGGCCAAGGGGCGGCGGGAAAACCACTCCCACGGCTTCAGGCTCTTGGAAGAGCCTCCCCATCTCCGGGGCCGGCTTCCTCCTGGCGGGAGCTTTCACCTTTCGCTTCGGCTTCACCGATCGCTTCTTGCCCTTCGCCACCCGCCTTTTGCCCTTCGCGACCCGCTTCTTGCCCTTCGCCACCCGTTTCCGTTTTGGCTTGACTGCGCGCGCGACCTTTCGTTTCCTCTTTCCCTTCGCCCTTCTTCTTGCCTTCGCCATAGCTCTCCCTCCTCACAAGAGATGCATCTGCTCGGGCTGCCATGGGGACGGAGTCTCCGCCAGTTCGTCCCCGAGGACCTTGATCGTTCCGTACACGCCGTCATACCCTGGGACTATCATCACGAGCCCTTCCCGGACGCGGAGCATCGCCTGACCTTCCTTCTTCAATCGATACAGGCCGGGTTCTGCCGGTGTCAGCTTGGCCTGGAGTTCAGCAAAGTAGGTGGGATGCGTGAAGTCTCCGGTTCCGAGGAGGGCAATACCCATTCTCCGCGCCCACCGAGCCAGCGACTCCACTTTCATCTCGCGGCTGGTGGCCCGACTGTACCTGGAGTGCAGATGCAGGTTAGCGATAAAGGACATCGTCCCCCCACGACGACCCCGGTACAATCGCTTTGGTAGATACTACACCTGCCTCCCCGCTGTCAATACAATTGCTCTCTGGGCTTTGGGCCGCGGGGAGGGCGGAGAGCGATACGTCAGGTCGCCCGAAACACCGTGGAAGGGACGAGGTGACTGGTGGGGGGCCAATGGCCCGCGCGACTTAATTGGGGCCGAACCGCTTGCGGAGCTGCTGTTCTAGCTCGCGGATCTGTCGTTCACAGGCCTCTTCCTGGGCCTTCAGGCGCTCTTGCCGAATCCGCCGAAGGTTTTCAAGCCGCCGGTCCACCTCGGCGAGAGGGATGCTTCCTTCTGAGGGAAACTGATCCAGAATAGTGTGGCGTGCTTGAAAGGCGGCCTGCTGCTCCTTGAGGGCCGCCCGCAATCTTTCACGCTCTGCTTCAAGGCGTTGGATCTCGCGCCGGTGCGCTTCTGGGGAACTCGGGCCGGTCTCGTCTTGACGGCGGGCGATCCAACGGGCGCGCCCCCTCAGGAGGCTTTCCATCAGCGCCTTGAACCACCGTCCCCAGTCCATCCCCTCTCCTCCCCTTGCCTGTCTGGGGCACGAGGTCTATCGGGGCCAGACGGTCGGAAAGGGTCTCTAGGCGACCAGCTTCAGGAGGGCAGTCTGCTCATCTTCCCACGAACCGCGGGGAGAATCGGGGGGCGGCGCGGACAGAAAGTGACGGACGGTGTACCCGCACGCGCGACACCGACGGTAAAAGTAGGCCCGCGCCTCCTCGCGCCTCACGCCACCGATCTGCTCCATATTGCCGGCACAGCAGGCCCTTCCCTTGGTCGGCGAAACAATGCGCTCTGGATACAGGTTCTCCGGGGGCCTTTCATCGGTATATTCTACGATCGTCGCGTTCATGGCGTAACTCTCCCGCTGCGGGGTTGGGACGCGTACGGCATCGTGTGTCTTATTAGACGACATACCCTCGCACATATTGCCTGAGTTCGTCCAAGCACCCTTCGAGGATGGCGAGGTCCTTCCGAACCTTCGTGACCAGGATCGCCCCCTCCACCCCCGCAAAGATGAAGTCTGCCATCCGATCCAATTGCAGATTTTGGGCCAACTGGCCCTTCGCCTGGGCCTGGGTCAGGGCCCGGACTATGTAACTGCGCCAGCTCGCCAGGATCTCTTCGATCCGCTGACGAAACCCATCGTGGATATCGCTCATTTCAATGGCGAGGTTGCCGAGCGGGCATCCGCCCATGCATCCCGCCTCCCGCTGCATGGCGACGACAAGATCGAAGAGGTGGAAGATTTCCCCTACCGGGTCCTCTCCCCTGCCAAAGATCTCCTCGCCGATCTGCTGAGAAGTCCAGAGGGCCAGCCGGTCAAGAACCGCATAGCCCAGGTCATCCTTGCTCTTGAAGTAGTAATAGAAATTCCCCTTGCCGACACCACTCTCACGAAGGATATCCTCCAAGCTCGTATTATTAAAGCCCTTGCGATGGATCAGCCGACAAGCAGTCTGCAGAATCTCCTCTTTGGTACTTTTCGACGTTTCTTCCTGCATAGCTCCCTCTGGGTTATGTACCGACCGGTCGGTACAATACAAGTACACCCGATGGCTGTCAAGTGGAATTTCTGGGTCGCGTCTGGGGGTGGAAGCCTGGAGAAGGGGACACGGGGCAGGGCCTGAAAATTGCACCATCACTTCCACGAGGCCCAGCGGGCCTCGGGGAGAGATAAGTGACCAGCGGCCACCGCGACGAAGGCACATCCCCACCGACAGACCCCCGCCCGTTATCTGCCATGGGCGTCATGTGGACATACGTCGCGTGGCTACTCCCGACCACTCTCCTGCTCCCCGCCGCAGCTAAAGGAGGTGCCGTCGACGTCCGTATCGCCTACCTGGTCTTTCCGATCTACAACCTGACGCTTGTTGTCCTCCTGACGCGCTATTGGTACAGGCTGACATGGGATGAAGTCGGCATTCCGGGGAAATACCTCTGGGGGAAGGTGGCGGTCAGCCTCCTCCTCGCAATCGGATACCTGCTCATCTCCCTGGTAGAGGCGCGGACCGGTCTGGAGGAGGCTCTCGGGAACCTGGTCGACCTCTGGGAGCAGTCGAGACTCCGATTCGCCGGGCGACTGCTATTCATCCCCATTGTGGAGGAGTTGTTCTTCCGGGGCGTGGCCTTCCGGGTCTTCGCCCGCCAGTACAATCCCCACCGGGCCATCGTTCTCACCAGCTTTCTCTTTGCGGTGTGCCACTTCTCCTTCACCGCGTTGCCCTGGTATTTCTTCGTCGGGTTCGTGCTGGCGCTGTTGGTGCGGCAACCAGGATCCACGCTCTTCGCCCCAATGATCCTCCACATTGCCCTCAATGCGAGATACCACATGTCGTTTTAGCCCCTCAGGCCTATCCTCGGTAGAGCGGCCAGTGGTCCGCAAATTGCAAAACCCAAACCGCGGCGCGCCTCGGGGCCGTTCCTCTGCGACGCTGTCTTTACAAGAGCGGCGCGGGAACGTATAGTGACCGCAAACCCGGGCTGGGAAGCAGACCAAACGCCAGAGAGAGGTGACGCTTATGTGGATCATCTTACTTGTTCTCGCCGCGGTAATCGTCGCCGTCATAGCCATCTACAACAGCCTGATCCGCCTCCGCGTCCAGTGCGACAACGCCTGGGCCGACATCGACGTCCAGCTCAAGCGGCGCTACGATCTGATCCCGAACCTGATCGAGACCGTCAAAGGGTATGCGAGCCACGAACGCAAGACATTGGAAGACCTGGTGAACGCCCGCAATCGGGCCATGTCTGCCCAGGGCCCCGCCGCCAAGGGGGAGGCGGAGGGGATGCTGACGCAGGCGCTGAAGTCCCTCTTTGCGCTCGCCGAGGCCTACCCGCAGCTCCGCGCCGTGGAGAGTTTCACCCAGCTACAGGGATCGCTCAACCAGATCGAAGACGCCGTCCAGAATGCCCGCCGGTACTACAACGCCGTCGTGCGCGACCTGAACACCCGCATCGCGCAGTTCCCCTCGAACCTCATCGCCGATTTCTTCGCGTTCCGGGCCCGCGAGTTCTTCGAACTCACGGCCGCGGCCGAGCGGGAGGTCCCGAGGGTCAGCTTCGAGACCGGCGCTCGGTAGCACGGCGGAAGGAGAAGGCCATGGTCTGGCGCGCATTCCTTCTGTCGCTGCTCCTCGCGGCGACCCTCCCCACCGCCGTCGCGGCGCGTTCCCTGGTCATCGAGCGCTTCGATGCCGACGTGGTTGTCTCCCCGGAGGGGATCACCTACGTCACGGAAACCATCCGCCCGCGCTTCACCGGCGAGTGGAACGGTATCTTCCGGACGATCCCGGTCGAGTACCGGACGCCCCAGGGCTTCAACTACACCCTTCACCTGGACGTCGAGAGCATCACCGACGAGCGGGGGAACGCGCTGAAGGTCGAGCAGAGTCGCGAGCGCCATTACCGGAAGTTCAAGATCTGGGTGCCGGATGCCCGCGACGCGACCCGCACCGTCGTTTTCCGCTACCGGGTCTCCAATGCCCTGAAGTTCTTCGAGGCGCACGACGAGCTGTACTGGAACATCACCGGCGACGAGTGGGAGGTCCCCATTCAGAGCGCTGCCGCCCGCATCCTGCTTCCGCCCGGAGCCAGCGGGGTCCGCGCCCTCGCCTTCACCGGCGCCTACGGGTCCCGCGAGCAACGGGCGGATGTGGAGATCGCCCATAGTGAGGTCCGGGTCCGGATGCGCCGGTCGCTCGCTTTCCGCGAGGGGATGACCGTCGTCGTGGGGTGGGACAAAGGACTGGTGAAAGAGCCCGGTCCCGCGGCCAAGGCGGCCCTCTTCCTGCAGAGCAATTGGGTGTTCCTCATCCCGCTCGGCGCATTCGGCCTGATGTTCTCGCTCTGGCATACTCGCGGGCGGGATCCGCGCCGGCGCCCCATCGTCCCCCGATACGAGCCGCCCGAGGACTTGACCCCGGCCGAGCTGGGGACGCTGATGGACAACTCTCCCGATATGCGCGACATCACCGCCACGCTGGTCGACCTCGCCGTCCGCGGCTACCTCCTGATCGAAGAGAAAGAGGAGGCGCGGCTGCTGGGGCTGTGGTCGGGCAAAGAATACGTCTTCACCCTGCGGAAGGAGCTCGCCGAGTGGGGGGAATTGAAGCCCCACGAGGCGAAGCTGCTCAATGCGCTCTTCGCGCGGGGGAGCCGCACCTCGGTCGAACTTTCCGACCTCGAGAACCGATTCTACAAAGACCTCCCCGACATCCACGATCGGATCTTCGAGCGCCTGCTCGCCCGCCGCTACTACACCCAGCGGCCCGACAAGGTCAAGCGGGTCTATGTCGTCGCCGGGATCATCGTGGGCTTCACCACCTTCTGGGCCGGCGGCATGATCAGTGGCATGTTCGGCCTCGCCCCAGGCGGCTTCTTTGCGGCCGCGATTCTGACTGGCCTGATCATCGTCGGCTTTGGCTGGTTCATGCCAGCCCGCACGATCCTGGGCGCCCGGGCCCTCGAAGGGGTGCTGGGCTTTGAAGAGTTCCTCAGCCGGGTCGAGGCCGACCGGCTCGACCGGACCGTTAAGACGCCGGAGATGTTCGAAAAATACCTCCCCTACGCCATGGCATTAGGCGTCGAGAACAACTGGGTCCGCGCCTTCGAAGACATCTATCGGCAGAGGCCCGAATGGTACCGGGGGATGGATGGCGCGAGCTTCCATCCCCGCACCTTCGTGAGCGACCTCGGCCGCATGTCGACCCAGGCCGCCTCGGCGATGGCCTCGGCGCCGCGTAGCTCCGGCGGATCCGGCTTTGGCGGTGGGGGTTCTTCGGGCGGCGGCAGGGGCGGGGGTGGCGGTGGCGGCTTTTAAAGTAAATGCACAAAGTGCGTTTACTTTAGAGCAATGGAACAGTGGAGCAATAGAGTGATTGCGGAAGCGAAATGTTCCATTGCGGTCTATTGTTCTATTGATTGATTGTCACAAGATGGAATGCGTTTGCATTAGTCACTCGATCCGACGCGCCGTAACAGGAGTCGCTCATGAATTGGTACGGAGGCCTGAGGTCAAAGCTAAAACGTTCGACCCTTATCTGGGTAGTCCCCCTCGTAGGGGCAGCCATCATGGCTCTGGTCATCACCGTGAATTGGGGAACGACCAAATATAAAGAAGCCGAACCTGTCGCCAACTGCAGACAGATCCGACTCGGCATGACAAGAGTCGAGGTTCTCAAGATCATGCCGGAACCTGTGGGAAGAATCTCTTATAAGAAAAATCGCAGAGAGAAGGAAAAATTGATATTCCCTTCACGAGAAGACGCAGCAACACCGCCTCAACTCGTGATTGACGGAAAGACGGGCCGAGTCGAAGAGGTCGTCTGCGACGAGAACTATCGCCTGACCCAAAAGCAGTCTTGACCTCATGAGCCATTCTAGATACGGAAGAGCCGATCACGGTCCAGGTCAGGCTGCCTCGGCGATGACCTCGGCGCCCCGCAGCTCCAGCGCGTTGCGATCATCGCTAACAAGGGGGTCAAGAGTGTGTCGCAAAATTCTGATATGTGCCGTTCTGCTGATTCTCAGCGCCGCTCCTTCGAATAGCGAAGAGGGGCGCCCCTGGCTGCCGACCGCGCCGCATCTGCACAAGCTCTCAACCAAGGCGGAGGTAGGGGCATACCAGTTGCGGGTACCCGAGGGTTACGTGCTGCGAACTCAATCGGGCCCCGGTGGGTCTATGGCTCACGCGTGGGTTGGATCGCCACGGAGCGACGGAACACGACCGTACGTGATGCTCACAATGGGGGCCCCAGCGCCGGGAGAAACGAACCCATATACCCTTACTCAAGTGCTTGCGAAATTTCTAGCGGGCATCGAGAGGCGGCGAAAGCACTGGAGACAAAGCAATGCGGAGGAAGGAACGATTCATGGTGTACAGTTCGTTCGGGCCTACTGGCACGGGACAGATATCGAAACGGGACGGCCGATGCACGGTTTCAACTACGTAGCGATGGACGGCGATAAGGTCATTCAGCTTTCCAGCCAGGACGTAGAGCCCTCTCACCGAGGGGCACTTGAGTTGGCAGAAACGGCGGTACTCACGTTCAAGAAACGGTAATGAGGTTGGCAAACCTCGGCCTAAAAGGTGCAGGTCCGAAATAGGGGCAGACCCCATTTTCGAACGTGACGTCCCGCTATCTCAGTTGAGCGTGTCCAATGCGTGTCTTTCGAATCATCGTCGCTCTCTTACCCCAAATACTCTTCTTCCTGGATGTGGGGGCCAGACTAGATCTGCTTGGTGGATGGAATCGCACCGATTCAGCATTGGGGGTTCTCATACTCCTGTTCCTCGTGACCCCCGTGGCAACGGCAATTCTGCTCGTCGTCGAAATAGTGAGATACGGTATTCACGTCAAGCGGGGAATCGAGCCGCGATCTTTTTTGATGCCTGGCTTCGCCATACTTCTCTTTCTGGAGGCACTCGCAATAGATGTTTTCATCCTTTCGCAATTGAGAATGCATTAACGCTTGTACTCGCTTGAGCATTGAAAAAAATGAGGACGGTGTTTGGGGCATTAGTCAGCTCTGTCTAATTCTAGTTAGGCATACCCGATGAGCCTGGCTTCACGAACTGCAGGCACTCTGGCCATCGTCGCCAGTGGCATCGTCCTTGTGCCAACTGCCGGCATCGCTCTCGGGTACATTCGACGGCAAGGTCTGGAGTTGACTTACGTATTGCCGCTCCTTCCGCCGGTTGTGGCAATCGCGGCGGTTCTGTTAGTTGCTCGAATGCCTCCGTACATCAGAGGCGCAGGACGAGGTGCAGTAGTCGGTCTGGCATCGGGCGCTACCCTATATGTCGCTTTTTCGGCGGTCTACCTTTTTGGGCAGTACGGATTGATCTCCCGAGACGGAACGGCGTTCTGGGGCTTACTGATCGTACCGGCCGTATGGGTGTGGCCTCCCGTCGTTCTCGGGGGCATCGCGCTGGGCGTTTGTGCACAGTTGGTAGCTAGGCGCGTTACGACACGGCGAGACGTCGCAGCCCAAGACATGGGGAGCGCCCTGACCAATCTCTCCTTTGATGAATGGGTCGTTCACGTGTTCGACCATGAGGTTGGTGGGCCGCAGTGGTACTTCGACACTGATGCTGAGTATTGGCAGGGCCCACCGGCCGTCATAGTGGCTTATCTCACGCAGCTATTCGAAGATCCCCTGTCCCATGTCGGCTCGTATTCGGATGAGCAGCTGAATCAGGGCTTTTGGTATCTCGTCAGCAACGGCGCGAGCGACTACATGTTCGCTCTTTTAGATGAGCGGGTTCCGCTTGAGGCGAGGCTGCGGTGTATTCGCTCTTTTGTGAACCTGTTCAAGAAGCTCTATGCCGTTAAGTGCTCTCCGCACCTCTCGCACCTCGACGAGCCGGGCGGGAATCCGCTCAACGTCTCCTGTTACATGTGGTGGGACATCATGCCCATCTTCGCTCAGCCAAATGCGCCGGCACGGCAGGAGATCGATGAAGAATGCCTTCGGGTAATGGAGCGGGTACTCAGTTTGGAGTCCATCCCATGCCAGGAGAGCGCGCTGCATGGGTTGGGCCATTGGCAGCACCATTATCCACAGCGTGTCGTAACAGCCGTCGATGCATTTCTCGCTGCGCATCCAAAGCTTCGCCCGGAGCTGTTGAGCTATGCCAAGAGCGCTCGCCGCGGTTGCGTTCAGTAGGCACCGACCCCATTTTCACTACAACAGCATGCGGCTGACGGCGCTTCACGCCGCAGCTGATGCTGGACGTTAGGCACAACCAAACAATGGCCTCTAAGGAACAGCGGGCACGCGAGATTCAAGAAACGATACGCGACGTCCTGGTTCACGATTGGGACCCGGTCGGTGTGGGGGGCGTGCCCGAGGCACGGGATGAGTACGACTCATACGTGGGGGACGTTTACCGACTCCTGGTATCAGGGGCCGGACCCTCGCAAGTCGCGGAGCACCTCGCCCGGATCGAGCAAGAGTGGTTGGGGCTCCCGACCGCGCCGGAGGCTCTGATCCCGGTCGCCCAAAAGCTTTGCGCCCTCGACGTTCGCCTCGGGGTGGCAGAGGGGTCTGCCTAGCATGGTGGAGAAAAATTGGAGACAGATCTACTTCTTAATTCCCGTACGTCAGCACTCACATTCTGAAAAGCCAGACCAGAAAAGTCCCTTGACCCCGGAGCCCGGCGAGGCGAGAATAAGGCAACGATTCGGGGGAATCAAGTAGCCTTAGCCGGGACTGTGTTATGCTCGCTCCATGACTCCCACCGTTTTCCGAAGCCGAGGCTATCGGTTCTACTTCTTTTCTCGGGAGGAGCGGCGGATTCACATTCATGTCCAGCATGCCACGGGGGAGGCCAAGTTCTGGATCGAACCGGAAATCAAATTGGCTCAAAACTACGGGTTGAGTGCGCGGGGCGTTGCGACTGCCCTTCGACTCATTCGGGAGCACGAGGGTGAAATCCGTGCCGCGTGGGAAGCACACTTCGGACGTTGAGGTCACCAACGTATCCGCTCACGGTTTCTGGCTCTTCATTGACGACCGAGAGGTGTTTCTCTCCTTCAAAGACTTTCCCTGGTTTCGCGATGTCTCTATACGTGATTTGGCGAACGTCGCACGTCCGCATCCCCATCATCTTTACTGGCCGGACCTGGACATCGACCTGGCCGTGGACTCCATCCACCACCCTGAACGATATCCGCTGGTGAGCAAAGCGCAGCCCAAGAAGCATATGCGGTGGAAGAGGGCCGCCGTGCGTTCGCGCAAGCGTGCATGAGTGACCGCGCGGTCCGCAGTCCGGCCCGCCGGCCCCTGACCCCTCGACCTCCCGCCGGAAATCGACCGCGAGACATTGCAGCCTAACAGCGCGACAACACACTCCGTCGGACGAGCCAACCGCAGTGTTTGGGGGCATTAGACAGCTCTGTCTAATTGTAGTTACCCCGACGATGCTGGTCGGCAGCCATGGGACCTCAGAACTAGGGCCAATGTGGAGGTGATGTCGTGAGACCTATAAGCGCATGGTTCGCGCTAGTGGTCTCGCTCTCCGGCTATGCATGTCAAACGGAAGCCCAGACTGTCGCGACCCCGACAGCCGACCGGCCGCCTGCGTGGCAGCAGCAGATGGAGGAAGCTCGCCGCCTCGCGGCAGCTGGGAAGAATTACGCCATGGTGGTAACCCCTGTTCAGGCGGGAGGGAGCGGGTCAGGTGGAGTCTATGTCTTCTACAACAATCCCCGTCCGTTCTGCTACACGTACAACATTCCAGGGGACTGGGATTTCGCGCGGGAGCCCAACGCCTACCGCTCGAAAGATGGCCGGGCGCTCGCCGGAGTGCTGTTCATGCTTCCCAAGGATCTTGAAGGCGTCAAGGGTGCAACCCTGGTCGAGCGAGCCGGGAACCTCATCACCCTGGAATACGAGAGGACCCTGGCGCAACCTTTGGCTGGAGTCGAACTGATACCGTTCGAGTCTGCGCGACCAGGGACGTGGCGGTGGCGAGCCGCGCCGGTCAGCCAGGCCGGGCGACAGATTGTTTTTCCCGCGAAGATCATTATCGACCTCAGCCCGGACGCGGTCGCGCAGATCACCGTTGCCGGGGCTAGCGACAATGATGATCTAGCTCGGCGAATCGTCAAAGGCCTGCGGACGACGTTAGACCCCGAGTGTTACTGGCCGCTGCTCGAGAGTATGCTGAAGTCTGTGCTCAAGAACCGTTAGCGGCCCTCAGACTGTCACACCTGCAATGCGCGATGCATGATCCATAAACGCGGAATGACAACGCGGGCTAATCAATACTTAGGCGGTCGTGCGGAAAATCCGAGGAGGCTACAATAAGACGCCGATTTGATCTTCAGTGGATGCAACTGTTGCTGCTTGGTGTCTTATCTGGCAGCACTGGAATCCAGGCACTGCTCCAGCCGGCCGTCGCTGCTTCCGAGCGGTTGTACACGAACCCGGTCCATCTTTGGTCGATTTCCTATCCTGCCGACTGGGCTGTCGATAGCAGAGATCCCAGCTTTGTCCGGGTTTCTAGGCCTGTGGACAACGCACTGTGTGGCATCCACAGCGGCGCGGTTCGATTTGAGACGGTGGACGAGTTCACTGACTTCATGCTCGCTCACAACGAGCAACTCTTCAAAGACAAAGGCAGAGTGTTTGTGATCTTGGCCCGGCGGCGAATATCTTTGCCGAACGACATCATCGGTAATGACGTGCTCACGGAGATCGGGCCTGGTGGAAAGTCTCGGAGCATTTTTGTCCTCGCTGAGGGACGAGGATTCGTCGTTGATTGCGAAACGTATGCGGCGAACTGGGAAAGGCTGGAGCCCTTCTATGACCGGATCATTACCTCCTTCACGCTGGGAAGATAGCGTGGACAAGGGAAAGAGCAAAGAAAAAGGGGGTAAGACCCCATTTTCGAACTGGAAAAGTGGCTTGATTTCGGGGGCGGGCAAGCTCAAAATAAGGCAACGCTTCCGAGGAGCACCGCGGTCCGCAGTCCTCCCGCCCGGCCCCTGACCCCTCGGCCTCCCGCCGGCAATCGACCGCGAGACATTGCAGCCTAACAGCGCGACAACACACTCCGT
>Ga0209324_10000280_pt1 | contig 35547 bp, 27 predicted proteins | sample Rifsed19ft3_FD_184015 | JGI IMG/M metagenome (GOLD analysis project Ga0209324, IMG submission 184015) | Soil microbial communities from Rifle, Colorado, USA - sediment 19ft 3 (version 2) | ecosystem: Environmental > Terrestrial > Deep subsurface > Rock core/Sediment | place: Rifle, Colorado...
AAATAAATTATTCAAAACTCTAATTAATTCTTGTGTAACTATTAATTATCACGTTTGTTGTGTAAATTACGTTATTAATATAGCAAAGCGTGTCCGTCCTTTGCAACAAAAAAATTTAACGTTTTTCCGATGAGCATAGAAGTCCTGAAGAGTTTAAAAACCTCCTATAAAAAACTGCTGCAAAAAGTCACCCATAGGAAACGATATAAATATTTTAAGTCATCAAATTTAAGGCGCCACCCTTTATCCCGCTGAGTGAATCATAGATTAATTTAATTTTTCGATCTTTGCTCCGCAAACCTTGTACTCAGCCGTCTGGGTAATGTTATCGTATGCATCCTTTGTCAGCTTATTCACGGCGGCCTCCACAAAGTGCATAGGTATCCAGATGACGCCTTTTTTCACCTTATCGGAAACCTCGGCACGGGCAGTTATACATCCGCGGCGTGTACAAATCCTTACCGTTTCAGCATCAAAGATACCTAAGTCCTGCGCATCAGCCTGATGCACCTCCACAAAGCAATCATTGGTCTTATGGATGATGCCGGCTGATCTCCGTGTCATGGTACCCGCATTATAATGGTATAAGGTACGCCCAGTTGAAAGTAATAACGGGTATTCCTTGTCAGGACTCTCGGCAGGCGCACGGTACGGTAACACAAAAAACTTGCCAAGACCTCTTGGAAATTTACCTTCGTGCAAGAATTTAGTACCGGGATGCTTTGTGTCCGGACACGGCCATTGAATTCCATTATGCTCGATCCTTGCATAATTAATTCCTGCAAATACCGGTGCAAGGCTGGCAATCTCATCATAAACTTCTTTTGGCGATGGGTAATCCATTCTATAACCCATGCGATTGGACAACTCACAGGTAATTTGCCAGTCGGGTTTTGAATTTCCAATAGGGTTAATTGCCTTGCGCACACGCTGTACGCGGCGCTCCGTATTGGTAAATGTGCCGTCTTTTTCAGCAAAACTAGCCGCTGGCAGGACTACGTCTGCACACTTTGCAGTCTCTGACATAAAGATGTCCTGTACAACAAGAAATTCAAGATTTTTTAGTCCTTTAATTGTGTAATCCTGATTCGGCTCACTAACGACCGGGTCTTCACCGATTACATACAATGCCTTAAATTGATTCTTGTTCATGCGCTCGAACATGGTTGGCGCAGTGGCACCAGGAGTTCTTGACAATTTGACGCCCCATGCCTTTTCAAACTTTTCCATAACTGCATTATCTGAAATATCCTGATATCCAGGCATTTTGTTAGGTATACACACATCTGTAGCGCCCTGCACATTATTCTGACCACGGATGGGATTGACACCCGTACTGGGTTTTCCAATATGTCCTGTTAATAAAGCCAGGTTTGCAATGGTTCGCACATTATCGGTTCCACAGGTATGCTCAGTAATCCCCAGGGTATAATATATGGCTGATTTTTCTGATTTAGCATATAACCTGGCCGCCTGGCGAATATCTTCTGCGGGAATACCGGTAAATTCTGAAGCCTTCTCAGGTGTGATATCATTCAAAAATTCTTTTAATTCTTCATAACTTTCGGTACGTGTTTTTATGAATTCTTTATTTTCAAGGCCTTCGGCAATTATGACATGGGCCATTGCATTGAGTAACCAGTTATCCGACCCCGGCCTTACCGGTAAGTACAATTTGGCATGTTGGGCAAACCAGATACGACGCGGGTCTGCTACAATAAACGTACACCCCTTCCGCAAGGCCTTCTTCATCTCTAACGCTACAATCGGATGTGCCTCTGTCGGGTTGCCACCAATCAGAAAAATGAGTTTACAATCCTTGATTTCGCTGATCGAATTGGTCATTGCGCCACTACCGAATGACATCGCCAGACCGGCGACGGATGGTGCGTGTCAAGTCCGGGCACACTGGTCTACGTTGTTAGTGCCAATCGTAGCCCGCGCAAATTTCATTGCCAGATAATTTTCCTCATTGGTGCATCGTGAAGAACTCATTACTCCTATATAGTCCGGCCCGTATTTGGCTTTTATTTCGCCCAATTTAGCGGCGACAAGATTCAGCGCCTCATCCCATGTCGCCTCCTCAAACTTCCCATTCTTTTTTATGAGCGGATGCTTCAACCTGTCGGGATGATGGACAAAATCATACCCAAAACGTCCCTTTACACACAAATTGCCGTCGTTGGGAACAGACCCTGTCTTTGAAGTTACCTTGACGACCCGATTCCCTTTAACATTTAAATACATCGTACAGCCAACACCGCAATAGGCACAGGTGGTTTTTACCTGCTTTAATTCCCAATCCCGCGCCTTTCCCGCAGCTTGTTTTTCAACCAGTGAACCAACAGGACATGTCGATACACACTGACCGCATAATACACAGGTTGTATCACGTCGAGGCTTTCCAAACGGCGTCCCCGTCTCTGTATCAAATCCCCTGTTTTTAAAATCAATGGCATAGTCCTGTTGTACTTCAGCGCAAATACGGACACAGCGTCCGCACAGTATGCATTTGCTTGTATCATGCTGAATGACAGGATTTTCATCCTCTATGATACCGCCGTCAGGCTCTTCAAAGAATCGGCTTTCTCTCACTCCATATTTATAGGCGAGGTCCTGCAACTGGCAAGAGCCACATTTATCACAGGTCATACAATCCTTCGGATGGTCTGAAAGGATCAATTCCAAAACCATCTTTCGGGTTTTTAATACTTTTTCAGAATCAGTACGGATCACCATACCGTCGGCAATCTCTGTATTGCACGACGTTATGAGCGCAGTCGATTTGCCTCTCTCTACCTCTACCATACAAACGCGGCATGCCGCAAAGGGTTCGAGTCGTGGGTCGTGACAGAGCGTTGGGATACGAATACCGGTTAAATTGGCCGCCTGCAAGATTGTTTTGCCTTTATCTACTTCTATAGTCTTACCGTCGATATTTACTTTAAATTTTGGAATCATTACCATAAAATTATTCTCCTAGCTTAGAAAAACCAGAATCAAACAAAAATAATGTTCAAATTTTAGATTTTAGATTGAAAAATCTGAAATTGTAATCTGTAAATCGTAAATTCAATAAAAAATTAAGCACCGTTCCCTTTAACTTATCATAATTCCTGCATAACCTACGACCTGATCATAATCACCGGTAATATCACCGCTGGTTTCATAACGCACCAGTTCAGCCTTTTTAGCCCCGCGTTCCTTGGAACATACCAGCATAACAACCGCCGGATAAATGCCGCACATCGTGATGTGCATAGCATGGACTTTGTTATACAAATGGTCTTCGTTAAGGGCCAACATCTCATCAATGGCAATCTTGTCTTTCCGGTTAGCCGAGGCCTGTGACTCGTGGTGCGTCATGTCAGAAGAAGCTACCACCAGTGCATCAGGACATAATTTCTGCAACACCTGCGACAAGCTTTTCCCTATGTTTTTGAGGTCTACAATATTCCTGGAAGAGATAACCATCACAACAATTTTAACATCGGGATTAAAGTATTGTAAAAAAGGTATCTGCACCTCAGCAGCATGCTCGTACAGATGAGCTTCCTGGTCTTTCTCAACAAGATCGCAGACATGCACCAGATCATCCACTACTTTTTCATTCACCCCGACATCTCCCAGAGGTGTACGCCACAACCCGCCAGGCCAGATGGAATACGGTACACCATAACCTGTATGATTGGGCGCTAATATAACCACGGTATCAGGTATTTTAATCCTGGAATAAAGATTCCCTGCAACGCGCCCTGAATACACATATCCGGCATGCGGAGAGACGATGCCCAAAACAGCTTGTTTTTCGCAATCCCTGATCACAAAACCTTCGATATCACTCGTTAGCTGGTTTGCATCTCCACTGTAAAAACTGCCTGCAACGGCAGGACGTCTTATCATAAACTTCTCCACTATACTTGCGGTGGATATAATCGTAGTTTTTTACTTACAAATTAAACACTAATATAATTTAACATGGCATTATTAAACAGTCAAACTTCTTTTAAATTGATTTTTTATTTGAAAGATACGTATATAATGGTTTAGAATTTTGAAATTAGTTAAGTAAAGGAATTCGAAAAACTGAAATACATTGTCATTTAAGGAGTTAGATTTTGGCTAAGGCATTGGCTTTATTATCGGGCGGGTTAGATAGTACACTGGCTATACGTGTTATTCAGAACCAGGGAATCGAGGTAATAGCCCTTAATTTTGTGACGGTTTTTTGTCGCTGCACGTCCCATGGGAGTTGTAAACTCGAGGCTGTAAAGGTTTCTGAAAAGTTTGGAATACCCATTAAGGTCATCAACACGACGGAACGATTTCTGGAACTCGTCAAAAAACCCAAGTTTGGATATGGAAAGAATATGAATCCCTGCATCGATTGTCGGATCAATATCTTTCGTATCGCTGGAGAATACATGCGGGAGATCGGTGCCGATTTCATTATTACCGGCGAAGTGCTAGGACAAAGACCGATGTCCCAACGAAAAGAAGCCATGAAGATTATCGACAAGGAAGCAAATCTTACCGGACTTGTTTTGAGACCTTTGTGCGCCAAACACATGGAACCCACTATCCCTGAAAAATTGGGGCTTGTGGACAGAGAACAACTGCTTCAGATTCGGGGACGCTCCAGAAAAAACCAGATACAGCTTGCCGATGTGTTCCAAATCAAAGACTATCCATGCTCTGCTGGCGGGTGTTTACTTACCGATCCAGAGTTTGCGCATCGTATGCGGGATTTAGTCAATACCTGTGATGCCAATGTCAATGATGTCAATTTATTAAAGGCGGGAAGGCATTTCAGGCTCGACCAACAAACAAAGGTTATTGTCGGCAGAGATGAGGAGGATAACACAAGACTTGCTTCGCTTTCAAAAGAAGGAGATTATCTTTTAACCCTGGTTGATATGCCGGGGCCTCTTGCCCTTCTACGTGGGAAAATCACTGAAGAAAAGATTCAGACTGCAGCACGAATTACCGCGAGATACGGGAAATCGCAAGTTCTGCCTTCAGTAAAAGTCTCTGTGAAACAGGTGGGAAATGATTCCACTGAAAGGATCATAGAGATTATACCAATGAGCCAGGAAGAAGCAGACAAACTCATACTGAAGAAATCTCAAACAAGCACCGTCTCTGGTGAAACAACCAGGGTAACGGAACTCGATTTTGGGTAAAATTTAACTGAAAACCTTAATAGGACTACAAATCGAAACCGTTTCGAAGAGATGCAGAACAATAAAAAATGTCTTTGTGGAAAGCCACAGCGGTAAGGCAAACCAAAAAAGTAAATTACCCACCGCATTATGAATGACAGGTTGAGGAGTATTTTCAATGAATGTACCATTTAAAAACCTATTCAAACGCTTTGAAAATGCGACACGAGTGGCTTCACAAATTCAAAAAAAGACCTTTATTAAAACCGACAAACAAATTTACACAATCCTCGGAATCGCCTTCGCCGTTTCTGCGATTGCCCTCCTTTGTTACTGGCTTTTAAAAGAAAGACCATACTATAATAATCTACTTACCGAAAAAGACGAACTGATTAAGACCCTGAAATTCACACGGGATAAGTTGAAAAAAATTCATGAAAATGCAGTCGCTGGTCATGAAGAAAAATTAAAAAACGAATACATTCCGAAATCCCTTTATGACGATAAAATCAATGACTACGAGCAAAAACTAACCTCTTACAAAGATAAATACATTTCTAAAGAAGAACATGAAAAACAGGTAGCAGAACTAGAACAGCGCCTTAAAGAAGAAACTTTATCAGAAGAAAATGTATCCAAAGAAGAATATGCACAAAAAGTCACCGCACTGGAACAAAAGGTCTCTGTTCTGGAAGACAAAAATCTCGATCTAAAAGAAACGCTCGAAAAATCTGCAGAATTTATTAAAGGGGAAAAAGATGCATTGGAAAATATGTTTCTGCTTGAGAGAAAAAAGGCATTAGTTCCTTCTTTGATCCTGCCTGAAACTAAAAATAATGCATTGACTGCCGATGTATTAAAAAAATTAGTGACCATAAAAGAAAAGTTAAAAAATATTGACGAAATGAATCTTCCTTTAAAATCTGAAACGTATTTTGGAATGGGACTTGTTTCCTATTACAACAAACAACTCGACGAAGCAATTGAACAATGGGAAAATGCAGTATCTTTGAACAAAAACAATCTCAAGGCGTACATCTGTCTTGGGATTGTTTATAACGAAGAAAACATGGCTGACAATGCAATTAAAGTCTTGAAGCATGCCCTCGATATCAATCCTAAATATGCCACCATACATCTTACTCTAGCCCGTATTTACGAGCAAAAAGGGGTCTTGGACGATGCTATTTATGAATACTCGAAAGTACTCGAAATCAGTCCTGAAACCGTGGATATTCATAACAAACTGGGGATTCTTTACGAAAAAAAGGGGTTGAAAGAAGAGGCAAAAAAGTCTTTTGCCCAGTACGAAAAATTAAAGGGGGGGAAATAAATAATCCTGAACAACAAATAAAATTTTAATCTTATAATTAATAAGCACCCGTATTCCTTAAGACGGTAATTGCGGTCAAGATAAGGATTTTTAAATCCATAAGGAACGATCTCTTCTGTACATATTCAATGTCATAGCTTACCCAATCGCCGAATTTACCACTCGTCCTTCCCATTATTTGCCAAAGTCCTGTTACACCGGGTTTAACCGAAAGCCTGATTTCTCGCCAAGTATTATTGCTATCCCCAGCCATCTCTTCATTTGCCAGAGGTCTTGGTCCCACGAGGCTCATGTCGCCTTTTAAAACGTTGAGTAACTGAGGTAATTCATCCAGACTCCACTTTCTCAAGACCCTTCCTGTTTGCGTAACTCTCGGGTCCTTTTTCATTTTGAACATCGGCCCATCCATCTCGTTTTTAAGTTCCTTCTTTAGGAATTCAGCATCTTTAACCATTGTCCTAAATTTATACATATTGAATTCTCTTCCGTCCATCCCGCACCGTTTTTGTAAAAAGAAAACAGGTCCCTTGCTATCTATTTTTATTAAAATGGCAATAATTAAAAATAGAGGAGAAAAGACGATGAGGAAAAGAAGACTACACACGATATCTAACGTTCTCTTTAAACAAGTTTCCATTTAATTCTATTTTAATTTTATTAGTGGTTCGTACCGACTTGCCTTCGAAATAAAAAGACACGCATGAGCAAAAAAACGACGTTCTTTTTTTAAAATAAAATCCTATTCGAAATCCCAGAAACAAGAATGCTCAATCTCTCGTCAGTTTGTACCATAAAACATAAAATTTATCAAGAATTTGTTCTTTCCCAAGCTTTGAATTCCTGTTTTTATTTATGAAAAATACTATGAGACATTTGATTATTTAAAAGCAAAATTTAAGGACCTCCTTTCCCCACGTTTTGTTAGCAATACTGTTGACTATCGCTACTTATGTGGTAATATTTAGGGAACTTAATTTTATTATAAACGATTCAATGAATACATGGGAATCAGATATCATTGTAACAATTGGTTAAAGACTGAGGATTATCGTAAGTGACGCTGGTTGAGATACTGGAAAAGAATGCCCGAGAAATTCCTGAAAAGACCGCTATTATCTTTCACAATATCAAGATAAATTACCGGGAGCTTAATGAAACAGTAAATAAACTGGCGAATAGCTTAAGGGATATGGGTTTCGGTAAGGGAGAGAGGGTTGGATTAATGTTGCCGAGAATTCCCGAACTTGTTATCGGTTTCCTCGCAGTTGTCAAGTCTCAAGGTATAGCCGTACCAATCAACTTTGAACTTACCGAAGAAAATATTAAGACTATTCTCAACAGCATTTCACCACGTTATATTATCGCCCATAGCCAGTTTTTAGACCTTGCCTCTCGGTCAGTCCCGTATAATTCACAAATACAGATCGTAGTGGTTGGTGATCCCGACAAAAAATGTATCTTATGGAATGACTTATTAAAAAAAGGAAACCCGAATAATCCAAACCTCGATATTGGAGCTAACGATACCGTCTATCTCAATTTTACCTCCGGGTCCACAGGTAATTCCAAAGGAGCTATAACAACTAACGCTAACTTATACTGGAATACCATCGCCTCAATAGAAACATTTAAGTTGAAAAGAGACGATATTCATCTCTGTATGTTTGCCTCATTTGCACATCCCCACGAAATATTTGCACGCCCGCTCTATTTAGGGGGAACTATGGTCTTGGTAGATAAGATATATCCCAAGTCCATTGCAGAAGCTATATCCAATTACCGGGTGACCTGCATGATGGGGATTGCACCTATATACGAAAATTTGCTGGAAGTCCTTGAGCATAAGGTCTACGATTTTAGCTCATTGAGAATTCCGGAAAGTGGCGGCATGTATACACGCATAGAACTTATAGAAAAATTCAGAGAGAAGCTGGGCATGCCAATTATCCCCGTTTGGGGAAGTACGGAAACTACGGGAATTGCCCTTGCTCCTGACCCAGACGAGCGCGTACCACATGGTTCTGTTGGAAAACCATGCCCCTCATACGAAGTAAAAATAGTAGATGAGGAGGACAGGGAACTCCCACCAGGAGAAATAGGCGAGATGATATTTAAAGGACCTGCTGTTGTTCAAGACTATTACGGTAATGGGGAAAGCAATCAGTTATGTTTTAAAGGTGGGTGGTATTATAGTAATGATTTAGGGAAAAAGGATGAAGAAGGTAACTTCTATTTTGTCGAGAGAAAGTCAGGGATGATGAAGGTCGCAGGACTAAAGGTTTATCCTCAGGAGATTGAGCGCACATTGATAGATCATCCCTGTATAAAAGAAGTAGCTGTCATTCCTGTAAAAGATCGGTTAAGAGGAGAAGTCCCCAAGGCTATTGTTGTAACCAAAAAGGGGAAGGTCTTAACAGAACGGGAAATCCTGACGTTCTGTAGAGAGCGGTTGGCAAATTACAAATTACCTAAATTCATGGAAATCAGAGATTCCCTTCCCAAGACTGGCAGTGGAAAGATAAACAAAAAAGCATTACAAATGGAGCATATATGAAGGCACTGGTTGTTGATGCAGAATGGAAACCGAGGGGAAATTATCCAATAAGTGAGGGAGAAAAGACAAAAAGAAGGGCAATTATTGGTAGTCAGGTATGGAAAAACATAACGTTTGAGGTAAAAGATGTTCCTACCCCAAATCTCCATGATGACGAGGTTCTCATAAAAGTAAAAACTTGTGGTGTTTGCGGCTCTGACACCCATTTATATGAAACCGACGAAGAAGGATACATAATCTTTTCGGGTTTAACCAAATTGCCATGTATTATAGGCCACGAGTTCTCAGGCATCGTTGAAAAGACAGGCAGCAGCGTAAAAAATCTAAAAAGAGGCGACAAAGTTGCTGTAGAGAGTATCATGTGGTGTGGCAAGTGTCTACCGTGTAGAAGTGGGTTTCCCAACCAGTGTGAAAATATAGAGTTAATGGGACTGAGTACAAACGGTGCCTTTGCAGAGTATATAGCGGTGAATGAAAGATACTGCTGGGAAATTAATGCTTTGACAGAGATATATACAGGAGAAGAAGTCTTTGATTTTGGAGCCCTTATTGAACCGGTTGGTTGTGCATACAATGGTATTTTTATCGCTGGTAAGGGATTTAATCCGGGCGCAACTGTGGTCATATATGGCGCAGGGCCAATCGGGCTTGGAGCCATAGCGCTCTCAAGAATATCAGGTGCAAGCCAAATTATAGCCTTTGATGTAATTGATGAAAGGGTAAAAATAGCAAAAGAAATGGGTGCAGACCATGCGTTCAATACAAATACATTGGGCAAGGGATGCAATCCAAGTGATAAAGTAATGGAACTTACGAGAGGCCGGGGAGCAGATATTCAAGTAGAAGCTGCAGGCGCTGCGCCAATGACAATACCGCAGATGGAAAAAGCCATGGCCTTTAATGGAGAAATAATTTATCTTGGCAGAGCGGCCGCCTCCACCTTGGTGCATCTCGACAATCTGGTATCTGGTGCCAATAAAATTATTGGCGCCAGAGGGCATTCTGGTTATGGCATATTTCCTTCTATTATCAAACTTATTGCAGCCGGTAAACTCAATCTTGAGAAAATGATTACTGCAAGATATCCGTTTGAATCCGTCCTGGATGCTATTAAGGCTTCCTCTAAAAGATCAGACGCCAAAATCCTTGTAAAGATGTAAATTAAGAAACTTTTTTTATTAAGTGATTACGCTCCCGGCGGTTTTAAAAAGTTTCTTAACGATTTTATACCGTAGTTAACCTTTTTAAGCAGATAGAATAATAATTTGTAAGTAGGTTTCAGCAAATCGCTATTGAATACCCGTAGAACCGGCTTGCTAATTAATATGCGGAGCAGGACATGCGGGAACTTCCCGCTCTTACATAACGCAAGAAGCAGGTTTAAATAATGCGCCTCCTTCTTACTCCATTTCTTGTGATAAATTTCGGTTTCTTCGTCAATAATCAAATTGTCTTTCTTAACCCGATCATAGAGTGACGTCCCCGGATAGAAAATAATTGCAAACATACCGATTTTATATGGTTTTGGAATTCCTGATATAAATTTAAGGGTTTCGACTTTGTCCTCATCTGTCTCATAAGGCACATCCAGAATAAAATCATACGATATAAGAGATAGTTTGTCTTTGTATTTATTGAGGGCGTAGATGGCCTTCATCACACGCTCATTGGTCATGTATTTCCTGTTAAAAATTTCCTGGATGTGCTTGCTACCAGTTTCTATTCCCATCTGGATGCTGTCAAGTCCTGCATCTATGAGATATTCGAGTTTTTCTTCGGTAATGGTCATAGGACTTCCAAGACAATAAAAAGGCAGGTATACCCTCTTTTTGTATTCAGCGCAAAATTCCTTGATTTTCTCAATGTTTCTGGCAAAAAATGAATCATCAGACAGACAGAAATATTTTATGTATGGGAATTTTTGTTTAATTGCCTCGAGTTCGCCAATGACATGTTCCGTGCTCCTCCATCGTAAATACCTCTGTCCGTGGTAAAGTTTCCGGAGGCTGTCATTGCAGCAATAACTACAGTTATGGGGGCAGCCCCGTCCCGTCAAAGTCATGTAGGAAGGATTTTTTACCGTAAGTGAAAATAAGCTGTGTTTTATTTGTTTCTCCATCTCTCCGGCAGTTATTGGTATGATTTTGTTGTTATCGAGTATATAATTTTCCTTGAGGTCGTAATCGGGGGGGGCAATCCTGTCCATATCGTGTTCTAGCGGCCGCATGGTGTTTTTTACAATAGTTCCGTTTTTCCGAAACCAGATGTTTTGCACATCGTGGTAATTTGTGTTCATTTCCATTTTTCGGACAAGTTCCAGCATGGCATCTTCGCCGTCTCCGATACAGGCCATATCGGCATAATTCAGACATTCCTCCGGCCGTACCGTGGGATGTATTCCACCCCAGATGACAGGAATATTTAATTTCGATTTGATATTCTTCGTTATTTGTACGGCGCCATCGAAGAAATTGGTCATGAGTGTTACGCCAACAAGATCTGAATGACTGCATAATTGTGCCACCTCATCCAGAGCTTTCTCATCGTATCTTTCCCTGCTTGTTACAACACTGTCGACAAAAGGATCCGGTAAAAAAACCAATTGTGTTTCAAAGTGATGCTGTTTGAGATGTGAAGATATTGTTCTTATACCAAAGGCGGTTACATCAGGGTAGGGAGAGATAAGCGTGATTTTCATTTTTCACCTCTTATAAAATGCATGCCCTTTCTTGCAAGAGAAAACACCAGTTTATACATCGGCCTTAGAGAAGGGTTATTTAAAACTGCTACTACATATTTATTAATTAATATTTTCAATATAAGATGGGGCAGCTTCCCATTTTTACTAAGCAGAAGGAGTAAATTGGTATAATTTTCATCCACCTTACCATACATTTTTCTATAAATATCCTTCTCTTCATCGAGTGAAGGGTTATCTGCCTTCACTCGATCGTAGAGGGATGTACCTGGGTAAAGTACCAGGGAAAATATACCAATCATATAAGGTTTGGGGATATTGGAAATAAACTTTAACGTCTCTATTCTGTCAGCATCTGTTTCATAAGGCACATCCATAATAAAATCATACCCGATTGTGGATATCTTGTCTTTGTATTTCATTATTGCCTGGATGGCATTCATCACCCTTTCGTTATTCATGTGTTTGCGGTTAAACACCTCCTGTATGTGTCTGCTGCCCGTCTCTATGCCCATCTGAATACTGTCAAGTCCTGCATCAACCAAATTTTCCAGTTTTTCTTCGGTAACAGTGAGCGGGCTTCCAAGACAGTGAAACGGCAGGTTTACTTTCTTTTTGTATTCTTTACAAAACTCTTTGATATCTTCCGCCTTCCTTGCAAAAAAAGCATCATCGGACAGCCAGATATAACCTATGTAATCAAATTTTTCTTTTATGGCGACCAATTCATTTATCACGTGCTCTGTACTTCTCCAGCGTAAATATCTTTGTCCATGATAAAGTTTGCGAAGACTATCGTTGCAACAATAACTACAATTGTGAGGGCACCCACGGCCTGTTAAGGTCATGTAAGCACTTTTTTTTATTGCCTTTGAGACGAAAGTGTTTGATATGGTCCTTTTGAAGGACTCGTAATCCATTTTTACCAACTTATTATTATCTAAAACAAAGTTCTCGACAAGTTCGTAATCAGGCGGCGGAATAGTATCTAAATCCTGAACAATTGGTTTAAGGGGATTTTTTATAATATGTCCATTTTTCTTCAGGTAGATATTAGATACATCCGTGTAGTCTTTTCGTTCAGCAAATCTTTGTGCCAGTTCCAGCATGGCAATTTCCCCATCGCCAACACACACCATGTCGGCGTAATTCAAGCATTCCTCCGGACGTACCGTAGGATGAATACCACCCCATATAATGGGGATATTTAATCGTCTTTTCAGGCTTTTTGTTATCTGTATGGCGCCATCAAAAAAATTAGTCATTAACGTTATCCCAATCAGATCTGACTTACTACAAAGATTTGTAACCGCATCCATAATATTTTCATCGTATCTTTCTTCGCGTACAACAGAGTTATCGCCGAACGGGTCGGGCAGGAAGATGAGTTGTGTTTCAAAATGATGCTGCTTTAAATACGAGGATATGGTTCTTATGCCGAAAGAGGTTATATCGGGATATGGAGATATCAGCGTCACTTTCATGAATCGAGTCCTTTTCTATGAAGATAAAACTATTCAGAAATTATAAGTTTTTCAAATTTATCCCAAAAATGCCAGTGACATGGGTATTTCTGCACATGCTCCTCAAATAATTTTACAAACTGTTTTATAATTTGAATCATGCTATTTTGATTATCAAAGGTATTTTCTATCTGAAAAGGTTTACCAATTATGGCCTCAAACCGATTGAACCGCTTCCTGATCGTAAATAAGGGCAAAATTGGAGCCCCAGTTTTTAATGACAAGGCAGCGTAGCCGGTGGGAAAGAGTACCTCTTGATTGAAAAATTTTACCGGCAGAAATTTGCCCACGAATTTATCTCCGCCCGTTCCGTCACCAGTCATCATAAGAATACCATTTGTCTCCAGATGCTTGAATAATGGTCTCAGAAAAGATTCGGCGCTAACAATCCTGGCCGGAATCATACCTTCATAAACTTGCCTGATCTTAAAGGCAACCTTTTTACCGACGAGACTCAGTCCCTCGTCGGAAGGAAGCCCCAATTGATTAATATTATACCCTTTTAAACCTAATGCAAAAAGAGGAAGTTGGGCAGGGCCAAAATGGCCATGCACCAGGATACAACCTTTACCGTTGAGAAGTACTTGATTTAAGTGTTCGAGTCCTTTAAAAGAAACAAACCTGTCAATATTGGTTTTGTTAAATTTCGGATAAAGAAAGATATGCAGCCTGTCAATATAGTGATTTTCCATGTATCGCCTGAGCATATCTTTCCCAAAATTATGCTGGGTAAATGCATGGCTAAGATTTTTTAAAATTAGCTCCTTCTTTTTTCTGGACAGGAAATAATGAATATCGCCCAAAACCTTAAAGGTAAAAAACCCAAGAGAAACCGGAACTGCTTGAATAATCCAACGGAATGGGAACCAAACTATCAGCCTTGCAACATCCCGTATTATTCCCTCTTCAGTATGCATACATAATTTTATGTTACGTTTTTATATGAACAAGGGTATAAGTTCTTATCTGTTTGTGTGCTGCAGCAATTAATCCCAAAAGCGCCCATGCTAACGTAAAAGAATAGGTAAAATCGCTTAACGAACTTACCCCAACGACAATCAAGCCGGCATAGATGCACAATAACAAAGTCCGTGTTGGACTGGCCGGTAACTTTTTTATTGTATAGAAAACATCATTACAAACAAAGAACACAACGGCACCAAGTACGACAAATCCAACCAAACCAAAATCGCATACTATAGAAATATAAATATTGTGCGGATGAGGAACAGGATGCAGGTAATGGGTACTGCCGCCAATACCAAATCCACTTAAATAAACGCCATTGTAAATCAATTGGTTAAATACCTTACTCCAATATTCGAAGCGATCACCTACTGCTTCAGAAGCAGCAGACGATGAGACAAGACGACTGGCAACACCTCCTTTTGCAGTGGTGTACTGAAGTAAATATCCAATGATTTTGAAAAATGTTCCAAAAATAAGCAAAAACGATATTCCGATATAGCATAGGTACCTTATCAAGTTTTTTCTTATATTGATTATAAAAGGTGTAATAAATAAAACACCAACAAGTAACCCTGCCAGTGGTGCCTTTGACTGGGTGAAAAAGAAGGCAAACATTAAAAATGCGATAGCCAGAAAAAGAAGTACCTTATATTTTGTCTTTTGGGTAGTTGATGCTAATCCTGCCGCAGATAAGACTGCAACAGAGATAAAAATGGCAGCAGTACTTCTATCCGTAAGCCCTTCAGCCCTCATTAACCCCATTTCAAAAAAACTGAACATCGAAAAATTACCAATAATATTAACCGTTTCCATGTGCTTCACCCCTGGAATTATTGAAACAAACATAAAAACAGCAACAAAAACCGACATCCCTATCCAGCAGAGCATTATTTTTTTAAGCGCTTCTACTGAATTTGCATAATAGGAAATCAAAAAATAAAGAGACGCATTAGTTATAAAAGTTATTCCCATATCTATACCAAAAATACCAGCAGGCGTCCAACTTTCAGAAATAATTCCCCATATGCAAAGAACTATTATTGGCAGGTGAAAAACAGGAAACGCCCTTTTAACTTGTTGATGTTTATTTGTCATTCTTTCAAAGAAGAAGGCACAGAGCACAATAAAGACAACTATGTTGATTGGTTTCAAGAAAATCTGCTGGGTGACTTCTGGCCCAAGCATATACAAAAATTGGAGATTTAAAAAAGGAATGACAATAACCAACAAATAACTAGCCCAATGCCTGTTCATGAAAAGGATAAATACACTGGAAAATAAAATGAACAACCAGGATAAAGCCGTTATGGGCAGCAAATTTAAGAAGTAAAAGGTAAAGAAAAAGGTTGCGAGGCAAATAAAAAAACAGAGAAAGACAGGGAGTTGTTTATAAAATATGGCGTTACTTTTCTTATTCAAATGGACTGCAATCGGATAGTTATACATGCTTTACCTTTTTTCCCATCAAACCTCCTACAAGCTTTACTGTATCCAGTAATTTATGGGTAATAAAATCTTCTAATTTTAGCTTGGGATTAAGATAGAAGAGTTTACCCAATTCCTCTGGGGTTGTTGCAAACAGGTCAGTTGCTTCACTAATAACACCATCTTTTATAGCCTGCTCTTTTATCTTCGTAAAAGGTTCAATGCGAACCCATGACAACCCTACTCCACCTCGCCCAAACAATAAGAGGTTCCCTTTTATAAAAAACAGAAGAAGTTTGAGATACCCTTTGAAATTCAATCCCGGTGTATTACAGAAAAAAGAAAACCCAAACTTGGCATCTTTGTTCCGCCGGGCAATGGTAAAAACTCTTTGAATATCTTTTTCTGTAAACTCCTTCCCCATCATCCTGAGGGATTGATTCGTTATTGCATCGGGAGAAAAGGCAAAATGTTCACAACCAGCACTCCTTGCAATCTTGAAAAGTTCTTCGTCAAAACCTATTGGCGAATACCAGGCACTCCAGGTAACATCCAAATTTCTTTTTGCCAGTTCGTTACAGATATCAACGGCGAAACTTCTCGGCAAGTTAAAAACACTATCAAGAAAGGAAAATGATTTAATGCCGTGTTTTTTTACCAACGCCTCTATCTCGTCAACAACACGGCTTGGGGTTCGCAGACGCAAACTCTTTCCATTTAAATGTGGGTAACTACAGTAAGTACATCCCAACGGACAGCCTCTCTTGGTTTGAACACCAATAGCTAAAGGATGAAAAACCGTGTATTGGCTTACCGTATCTCTATTGGGAAATGGAAGTGCATCAAAATCAGGAAGCATCCTCAACCCTGTAAATACAACGTTACCGTTTCTGCGTATATACAATCCCTTTACTTTTTCCGGCGTTGCTAAATTATCTAAAAGTTCTGGCAAGCTTTCTTCACCTTCTAAATAAATACCATAATCAATCTCGGGAACTTTTTGCATAATCTTATCTGCAAAGAGAGAAAAACCTGACCCTCCAACGAGAATTTTTGCAGAAGGAAGTGCTTCCCTGGCAAGCTTTGCTGTTGGTCCAAGTGTATTTATATACAAAAATAAATCACGTAATTGTGTGGTATCTATGTTCCTTTGTGATATACCCACGACGTCGGGTTTGAAAGAGTCCAAGAGAGCCTCTAGTTCAGAGTAAGGATTTTCATGTAAATTAAGGTCGTGAATCTTCACTTCGTGCTTTTTCTCGAGGACAGAAGCCAAATAAGCGAGTCCTATAGGATACAAAGAACCCTCTCTCTCTTTTCTGCCTAAATACGCTTGAACTAATAATATCTTCACCGGTATTATTCCTTTTTAATTGAATCTTTAAGCCAGAACACCTTTGCGTAAAACCACGGATAATTTTTTATATATGATTCCAGAATCTGAATAAAATTCTGAATATTGATAGTGTCATCGTCCACAACCTGAAACGGTTTTTCAACAAGTATTTTAAATGTATAATAATTTCCCTCACGGATTAAAAATGTGGGAAGCACGGTTGAGCCAATTCTCCGGGCGATCTGGAAAATACCGGGTGAAAAGGAATAGGTTCTTCCCAGAAACTGAACGTGATGCCACTTTGTTCCTTCCCGGCCATCGGCGGCAACGAGCAGGACTTCGTTATTTTCTAAACACCGGTAGGCAGACCTCAGAGATTTGTCAATGTAGTGAAATACAACCGGAAATTTTTCACGGTAACCGATTCTTAACTGGAATGCCTTTTTTCGAATAAGATTGGGTATCCATCCTTTTACCGGTGGTGGTTCCCAACGACTTCCTATTTGATTCATCGGATAACCTTTGTGCCCCATGGCAGGCATGAGAAACTCCTCGTTACAGAAATGGCCGTGCATGAGAATAACTCCTTTCCCGAGTTTCCGTGCATCATCTATATGCTCAAGGCCATTATACTGTACAATACCGTCAATGTTGTCTTTTGTTAACTTGGGATAATAAAAAGTATCAATTGCGCTAAAAGCCTTTTCTTCGAATGTGTTTTTTGCAATTTTACAAATTTCTCTATCAGTTTTACTATTTAAAAATAATTTTAGTCCCTTCTCGATGTCGTATCTTGCTTTTGATTGAAGAAAGTAAGATAAAAGACCAATGTTCTTGGCGCAAAGGTAACTTGTTTTTCTTGGTAAATATTGAATAAAATATCTAAATGGATACCAGTATATCCACCTTGGTATTTCTCGTATCAAGGCTTTGATTTCATTTTTCATATACACAGCAAGAACAACCCAGGAGACCCTGTGGCAAGTTCCTATATTTTCCCAAATATTTCAATGCTCCTTTTGGGGAAGCACAAATCCTTTGTCCCTGTTTGTTGCTTTCTTGTTATAGAAGTTCCATGCAAAATATGTCCCCCCGTAAAGCACAAGAGCGATGCATGCATTTGCAAGAACGAGTATTACCGAATGATTGGTATTCAAAGGGAACAAACAAAGATACGCAACCATTGCCAATACACTGGTAATAATCCTTAAAATCGCCGGCGTACTGATTTTCATTGGTATAAACCAGACGAGAGAAAAATACAAGAATATGCAAAGGCCTGTATATGCAAACATTACTGCAATACTGGCTCCGATATAACCAAAAAAAGGTACCAGCAATAAACCAAGAATAAGATTTATAACAAAGCAAACCATCCAACCGTAGCCGATATAATTCTGTCTGTTTATAGACACCAGTAAGGTCTCGAATAAATAAAATAATATAATAAAGACCGATGAGCATATTAATATCCTCAGTGAGGTTGCAGCCTGGAGATATTTAGCGCCATAAATAAAATATATGATATCGGAAGCGCAGTAAAACCCCAGTATTGTTACAGGGAATGCAATGCTCAGCAAAACGGTTAATAATCTTTCTGTGAGGTTTCCATTTATTCCTTTTAACAAAGACGCCTCCCTTGAAAGCACAGGGGCAAGGGCGGAAATCGCAGCCATGGGTATGATTTGGAATTGCATAATAATATTGTGGGATACTTGAAACAGGGCAACATTTTCTAAAGTAGAGAATGCTTTTAGGATAAAGACCTCCATCCTTACACAAATAACAGCAAGGATTGTTGTGAGTGCAATAATATACGATTCCCTCAAAAGCTCTTTCCAGGGATTACTTATGGAATTACGAATCGTCGGGCCAGAGAGTTTCAGCTTCCTAAATAGGGAAAAAGCGGTTGTTGCTTTGAAGAGATTCCCTGCGGCGATAGCCAAAAAAACAGAAATAAAACCCAGGTCTAAATAAACCGCCAGCGCGGTAGCTCCCAAGGTAATAATCTTGGTAACGAAGGTTATAACGGTATTATATTCCATCCTTTCGTATGCCTTGAAGACAGCCATGTAAGTCAGTCCCTGATAAGAAAGAAACTCAGATACAATAAATATTCCGGTGGCTATCAGCGAAATCTTATCAAAATTCATAAAAAATAAAATTATGCCTAGTACGAATAATATACTAACAAACATTACATTTCTTGCGGTGATTGCCCCGCGGAGATAATTGCTGGTACGCTCTTTATCTCTCGAAATATTGCGTACTACTATTCTTTCCAATCCGGCAAAACTTCCCATTAACAGAAATCCCACAACCGTAACAATGAATATATACTGACCAACGAGTTCAATACTCAAGTACCTTGCTACAATAGCAACCGTTGCTATGGAGGCAAGAACTTCAATAACTTTTTCTATTGAAACAAAGACAGTATTTCTTCCAACTCGTAACAAGGCGTCTTTCATAAATCATTCACTTATGAATCTTCTAGCATGAAATGTAGGAATTATTACAAAAACGTTATTATAATGTAAAAAACACTAAAAACAAGCGCGAAGCTTATATGGGGTCGGAACTAAGCGGGGAGGGGATAATATACAGCTTCGAGCGATTTCGACAAAGGAAATAGTCTGTTTTGTGCAAGATTTTGGTGATAATTGAAAACGGGAATTTTTTGGAGGAAAAACGGACTTGACATAGGGTAAGGAGGTGATACGATAGAATTGCTTGATGTTAGTACGAATTCAATGAAAGAACCTTTATGATGAATGCAATCCTTGACTTTTCAAAAGAAAGGAGAATGACCTTTCTTCTGTGTCTCTTTTTTCTTTCCTTATCGTTGCGGTTGTGCGCTGTTTTTTTGTCCACTTTACTGCCGGGTCAGAAAGGAGAGGTTCCCCTGGATCATGAACACAACGGTATGATCGACCCCGCCATAAAACAGGGTTTTATGGGCAGAAATGCAGATTATGAATACGGGATCATTGCCAGGGCAATCGTTGACGGGAAAGGATATTCGATGCCTATTGTAGAATTTGACAGGAACCTTGTCCCGAAGAATACCGTAAATTACAGACCTTCTGCGGAGCAAACCCCTTTCTTCCCGTATTTCCTGTCTCTGTTTTACTTCTTTTCAAAAGACCCGATAATCTTTTTCCTTATCAGAATTGTCCATGCCATTGTCTCGGCGTTGACCTGTGTTATTGTATATATCATATCGCTGCGGCTTATCCATTATAAAGCTGCCTTTATCTTCGGTATCCTCGTCTCTTTTTACCCTTTATTTATCTCTACTACCGTGAAAATAGTGCCAGAGACCTTTTTTACCTTCTGGTTATCGTTGACCATTCTCTCAGTGTTTTATTTAAAAGACTCCCCTTCATTGAAAAATATTACGATTGCGGGTCTCCTTACGGGTGTTACCATACTCAACAACAATGCAATAACTCCTTTTCTCCCATTGGCTGGCCTTTGGTTATTAATAAATGTAAAAGGGACGCTCAAAAACAAGCTCGGAAAGATTTCTTTGGTCTTTTTCATATCAATACTTGTTGTTTCCCCCTGGCTGGTTAGGAATTTTCTGGTGTTTAATAAATTTCCTCTCTTGAAATCAACTACGGGACTTAATTTATGGCTTGGGAATAACCCTTCAAGCAGTGGGACGTTCTTCTCCAAAAGCGGGGATGATTTAAACACCATTATTTCTCAAAAATTCCCCGAGGCGCTTAAGTTGTCCGAGGTAGAGCAAGATGCTATTTTTTATCGGGAGGCTATGGATTACATAAAAGCCCATCCCGTTCATTATGTGAAGTCAGTCTTCAAGAGATTATACTATTATTGGTGGTTTCCTCCTGATGAGCTGATAACAAAAAACACCCTTTCCTATAAAAAATTGATGGGAATCCCGTACAGTCTGCTTCTGATATTGGGCATGATTGGTATTTTCAGCGCCATGAGAAGAAACTGGAGAGATTGTCTTTTATTAGTTACCTTGCTATTTTCAATCTCGCTTCTCTATAGCTTGTTTGTGGTGGGACATCTACGATATAGGGTTCCGATTGAGCCCTATTTTTTGTTATTTGCATCTCAGACGATCTTTACTGTTCTCAAAAGAATTAGCAAAATTATGGTAAATCCTTATAAAAGTCAAGTTCTAATATTACCACAAAAATAAATCGAGATTGATAGTGATGAAGAAATACTTACTGTGTATATGCCTGTTGTTAAACTTTTGCCTGTACTGTTACGGACAAGGAGGGATACCTTCCGGCCGCGTAATTACACCACAAGAAATTTCAGACACGGCAAAAGAGGTGAGATCGAATCCTACCTCTGGAGAGACTTTTGAAAAACACCTGAAGGTAGTAGATGCATGGATAATGTTGTCGATCAGATCGGGAAAGGCTGACGAGATAGCGAAAATAGCCCCACCGGATACCATCCCCAGGATTTATGACCTAAAAAATGCAGGGAAAAATGATGAAGCATATAAGAAGTTAGATGCGTTATATGCCGAGCTTGAAAAAATAGGTCTCCCACAGGTTCCCGAAGGTGTAAGTCCACCAAAGATAATCGAACCCGTGAGGCCACCGCCTAATACAGGTGTTACAAACATTCCTTCTCCAGAGCATGTTAGGCAGGAACAAACGAAAGATAGTGCAAAATTGCCAAAGACAAAACAGGCCAAAGAGGTTGTTGTTGATTTCAGTATAACAGAGGGAGAAATCAGTCCCTACGTGTTTGGAACAACATTAGGCCCAAACTGTGATGAAATGGAAAAAACATTGTTAAAAGAAGCGGGGTTTAAATTGCTCATGGTGATGCTGCCATTACATGAATTTGAACCCAGTTTGTATACTATGGACGAATTTAAGAAAGACTTGGCGATGGTAATAGACGTAGGGGCAACTCCGCTTTTCACCCTTGCTCCGAGTGTAAAACCGAGAGACGAGAAACAATACTTTGCACAGTTAAAAAAAATCGTAACGTATATTAATGACGAGTGGGCCAAAAAATATCCTAAGAGGGAATGGATATTCCGGTTTGGCAACGAACCCGACCTCCCTTTTTATTGGAGGGGTAGTCAAGAGGATTTTTTTGCGATGTACGCTAAATGGGCAAAGACAATAAAAGAAATAAACACAAAGTTTATCGTTGGCGGCCCTGGATTTCAGTACAGCTGTGTGCATGAAGGCACCGTTGGGTCTATTATTGATTATTCCAAGATTTCTCCATGGATTACTAATTTTTTGCAGTATTTGGAAAGGAAGAAAGTACCCCTCGATTTTCTTTCCTCTCATGCCTATACTCCCCACATTTATCTGGCTTTTACCCAACAAACCAGGAGCTTGTATTCGGAATTAGTCAAACACACGAAAAGTAGCCCCCTGTTTGGTACACCCAAATTAGGAAACGACGAATGGAACATCATTGTTGGGCAACCCTGGTCGGGAATGTATAATCCAATATTTGATCAGGCATGGACAGCGGCGCATAATATCAGCGCCTTGATAAATATGATTCATGAAGGTCTCTGGCTTTCAACAAGACACGGAGGGATATGCCGGGTGAAATCAGATAAACAAAAATTCACACCTCCCGGCGGTGGAATCCCGCCTCCTGGAGCACCACCATCTTTTGGAGGACAGCTACCAGCAGGAATTCCGCCGCATCAACAAGGAGTTGATAAAGGTACGGAGGATTTCCTCATGGTTACAAAAGACGGCGTTCCCAAACCCGTTTATTATGCATTTAAAGGGATAAATCAACTCGCCAATACTCCTATAAAATTAAAGGTAACCGGTAACGACGGAATTAACTTTGCGGTTATCGCTGGAAAGTCCGCGGACAATAATAGAGTAACCATCGTTTTGGTTAATTACGATAGCGCTCAAAGCCAAAAGGTGTTAAAAGGACCGCCGGTTGCCGAAGAGGAGCATAGACATATATTGGGGAAACTATCCCTACGAGAGTTCGACACCTTCGAAGGCTATAAATTACTCTTCAAGAATCTCCCCTGGTCATCAAAAGACAAAATAGTAATGAAGCGGTATGTGGTAAATGATACTGATAACCTGCGTGAGGTTGAAAACACAACCATAACGAAAGCGGGAGGAACGATTGAACTACGCAATGACATTCCTTCTCCCAGTATCCATGTTATAACATTTGAGAAGCAGAGGTAGGGCAATTGAATTTCCATTGCAAAAGGCCTATTAGGTGATATAATGCCGCAACTTGGAACGCGTGGGGAATGGTTTTGTATTGAATTTTAAACTAGCCACAAAGTTACCACGTCGGGGCACGGTGCTCCATGCCCTGGTGTCCTGGTAGCTCAAGAAAGTTATCGAGACCTGGTTTTATGTATATACGAGTAGGAACTGTGAGTAAAAATCCAAAAATTCTTGTATTGCCGATCCTATGGTTGGCCAGCCTGTTTTCGTGTAATCTTCATGCGGCATCAACGACTGGCCCTGAAACCATTCAAGAAGATGTATCAAGTTATGTTATAGGGCATGGAGACAAACTGGGGATAAGCGTCTATAGAAACAGCGATATGGATAGTTCTCCACAGGTGGACACTATGGGCAATATTTCCGTCCCCTTGCTCGGAGATATGAAGGTATCAGGGCTTACTACCTATCAACTGAGAGATAGGATTACCGAAGGACTCACGAAATACATTACCAATCCGCAGGTAACCATTACCGTTTCCACGTACCAGAGTCAAAAAGTGACTGTCATGGGAGAGGTAAGCAGTCCCGGTATCTTTCAACTGGAACAACCACAACCTATTTCCATATTGATTACAAAGTGCGGTGGCTTCACGGAAAATGCGAACGAGGAAAATGTTACGGTTATAAGAAAAGACCCAAAAGGCCCCCAGCAAATCATAACGGTTAATGTAAAAAAGGTATTTAAGGAAGGGGACGCAAAGCAAAATATCTTGATATACAAAGACGACATTATTTATGTCCCTAAAGATGAGAGGAAGATAACCATCCTGGGGGAGGTAAGCAGCCCCGGTATCATTAATATTAAAGGAAAGATGGGAATTTTAGAGGCAATTACAAAGGTAGGCGGTTTTACGGGTGAGGCAAATAAGAATAGCGTCATCATCATGGGAAAGGATGATAAATCAAATGTCCGGGTCCTGGATTATCAACAGATACTGGAGAATAAAGATTTAAGCAAGGACGTGTCTCTCTCAGACGGGGAAGTTATTTATGTCCCTCGTGAAAACAAACAGGTCTTGCTCCTTGGAGAAATCCAGAACCCCGGTATTTTAAGCAACGACCCTCCGCAGACCCTCCTTGAGGCCATTGTAAAAAAGGGTGGTTTTGCAGATGACGGGAATAAGAGCAAAGTGGTAGTAATCCGGCGTGGAGCAGATAAGGCCAATATCATGGTCTATAACCTGAAGAAATTCCTGAAGGAAGGAGATGCATCCCAAAATATAGTATTGCAAAAAGGGGACGTCGTCTATGTACCCCCGACCTTTATGGCGAGTACCGAAAAGGTGCTGAGTCATGTAAGAAATATCCTTTCTGTGATACTCTCTGCGGAAAGCGCCATTACCTTCTGGCCTCAGACACGGCAGGTGCTGGAAACGGGAGAGAGTTCGACAGCTTCTTCTATTGTTGTAAGTCCAGGGCAATAACATATAAAGGCAAAGTGAGTGGAATTAAAAAAATACTGGCGCATACTGGTTAGAAGAAGGATTCTCTTTTTTAGTATCTTTGGCGGTATCGTTTTATTTTCCCTTCTTTTGGGGTTTTCGTCCACGCCCATTTACATGGCATCAAGCAAGGTGTTAATCAAAAACACCGATACCAACACAACCCTTGTTTCCTCGTTACCCACTAACGCAGGCAAGATCAATTACATAGAGAGCGCTAACGCCCTGGGCAATATGCAGGCCCTTATAGAGAACGAAGACTCTATGAATAAAGTCATTAGCGACCTGCACATTTCTATTAGAAACATGCCGTTTGCGTACAAGGCGTTCCTGAATCCGGGCACGCTCAGTTTATTGAGAAATAAACGGGGGGTAAAGGTAAAACAGATTAACAACACAGAGATATTTGAGATCGTCGGGTATTCTCCAGACCCATCGGAGGCAGAAAATATTGCGAATACGGTGGTTGCGAATTTTCGACGGTTAAATAAGAGGATTAACCGAAGAGAGGCTGGCGGTGTCATATCGTTCCTGCAGCGGGAAACAAAAAAAATCAAGGACAGCATCAGGTATTTTGAGAATGTTATAAAAGATTACCAGGTGAGCCACGAAGCGGTATCCCTTGAAAATAAGTCAAGTGAGTTGGTCAGTCAGCTCGTCTCTTTAGAGGCATCGCTTGCCAAGATGGTATCTGAAAAGGAGAGGGCGCACCCGGACGTCGTCTCCACCTTACATCAGATTTCAGTCACGAGGGATGAATTATTGAAAATCCCGGAGATCCAGGTTAACTTCAATACAACGAAAAGGATTGCCGACAGCATGGTGGACATATATAAAAGTCTGCTGAGCGACCTTGAGAAGGCAAAGGTTCTCAGGGCCATGAATGTAACGAATGTATCCGTCCTTGAGCATGCACAGATATCCCCCCTGCACAGAAAATATAACATTTATTTCCCCAGGAAAAAGGTAATGCTGCTTGTCGGCATCCTGCTGGGAAGTTCGATAGGGATTTTTATCGTATTTCTCCGGGAATATCTGGATGATACGATAAAAGAACCCGCAGATGTACATGAAATAGTAGACCAAAAACTCCTGGGTGTGCTTCCAAAAACACGGCAACCCTTTTCCATACAGTCTCTATCTCCGCAGTTCATGGGAAAGGCCGCGAACATTGTGCTGAGTATAAAGTTTCTTACCAAGGGAACACTTCCTAAATTTCTTACGGTAACGAGCTATGGTAAGGGAGAGGGAAAGACACTGTTAGCTTCTTACTTAGGGTATTTAATTGCTGAGGGCGGGCAAAAAACCTTACTCGTGGATCTCAGTACTACAGAAGGTTCTAAGGTGCATAATTTCTTTGATATGCCCCCTCCGGAGATTGGCTTAGTTGATTGTATTCAGTCAGGCAGAAACCTTGAAGATGCAGTAAAGAAATTAAAAGGAGATAATTTGTTTTTGCTTTCTGCCGGCAGGAATTTTTCCGGTGGAACAGGGATACCGGCAAATGCTAAGAAGATACAGGAGTTTTTGAGTACACTTCAATTGAAGTATGACGTAATCATCTACGATACGCCATCGTTTTCAGATGGACTTGAGTATATCCTGGCAATGTATGGCCTTGATAATATCATCATGGTGATTGAGGCCAATAAATTCTCAGGAGAATTGATACATACGGAGCTTGCATCACTCAAGGGCAAGGGCATAACTTCTCCGGGCATCGTGCTGAATAAATATCATGCGAAAACGTAAGATACCTTATCGGCAATCCGGGTTTTTGAATTCCTGGAAATCATAGTGAACGAAAAAAGGAATTTGTCATTGCGAGCGACCGCGAAGCAATCCAATTACTCTAAAAGGACAAGCCCGTATATATTAACCTCATCGAGTTTATTCTTAAGCGTTTCTATTTTTAAGGTATGATTTCTCACCGTTTGATAGACATCGATACCACACGCCTCCATTGATGGTCTTGCCTCTGCAGTACGAACGCAGGCCGAGGCAGTCTCGCAATTTTCGCACAATTTACAAGGCCCTGCACCAAGACCAAAGGCTTTGTAAAATCCCAGAGAAAATGCATGCTTTTCGATTTCTGCGGTAACGTAACGCATCTGCCAACTCACGTGGCCGTGGAGGAGTAATGCTTTATTATATTCCCCAAGAATATTTTTCATCTCTTCATACGTTGGCGCATGAGGCGGGCAGGTTAGTTTTTTCCCATATTCGTCACACCCATATTTGCATTTCAGTTGAACCCACCGCGCAATTACAACGGTATTGGTATGGATAACGAAAGCTTGTTCACAGCCAAGTTCCACGGATTTTCTAATCAATACGTCGCACAAACCGTTGGAATCAAGGTATGATGTAATATCTGTCTGAATGTCTGGTATAGCCGAATCCTGGGTATGCATAAGTAAATCTCCTAAAGGATTATTTTTGTATTTTATTTAATATAAACGAGATAATGTATTTAATCAAATATTTTTTCCCTGGAATGTACACTGGGACATTTTATTGACAGAGCCACTTCATACGGTATAATCAGTCGGGGAAATAGAAGCGGCGATTTAAAAAAGTATCTTCATAAAGTTTCACTTTACCACTTCTGCGGTATGGTAGCAGTGACCATGAAGGAAGAAAATAAACGTCCTACAATTAAACAACTTCCTGCCCATGAACGACCGCGTGAAAGACTTATCCAGGGCGGTGACGAACAACTGACAGACGCCGAACTCTTGGGAATCATCATTCGTGATGGTACTCAGGATTATAGCGCTGTTGACCTGGCCAAAAAGCTTCTTTCGGCGTATGGCGACTTCCGAAGTTTGAGTTCGGTTTCTATCCGTGAGTTGTGCAAAACGAAAGGCATAGGACCGGCACGGGCTGCACAGATTAAAGCTGCTCTGGCTATTGCCAAGCGTTTTTCTGCCACTTCCATGAAACCCGGCCAACAGTTTAAGTCTAGCAGCGATATCTACAACCACTTCCACGAGCAACTTCGGGGAAAGAAACAGGAAGTCTTTCTGGCAGTGTTGCTGGATAACAAAAACCGTATCATTAAAATTGAATCAGATGTTTCTGCAGGCAGTTTGACGTCCAGCATTGTCCATCCCAGAGAGGCATTTAAGGCGGCGATCAGGGAATCAGCCGCATCAGTCATCTTTGTGCATAATCATCCTTCCGGCGACCCGGAACCAAGCAAAGAAGACATACAGATAACCAATCGATTAGTGGAAGCCGGTAATATCGTCGGCATAAAACTCCTCGACCATATTATCATAGGAAACGAACAGTATGTCAGTTTCAAGGACAGAGGTCTTCTGCCATAGGAGTTGGCTACCCAAGAAGGTGGGTTTCTTCGATACTGAGATGGGGAAATTAGACAGATGGGCAGAAGATGTGAAAAGCAGCATTGAAAATAAATTGACAGAGAAGGTATGAACAGATAAATTGTAGTAACATAACTACAAGAGGAGGACTGATATGCTGCAAGTTGGATTAAGGGAAGCAAATATGCACTTTTCAAAATATCTGAAGCTAGTCAGAGAAGGGCAGGAGGTTGTTGTAACGGAGAGGGGAACCCCTGTTGCCGTTATCAAGCCGCTCATTAATGAGGGGACGCCGGACGATAAGATCAAAAGTTTGGAAGATCAGGGAATATTGCGAAGGGCTGTTAAAGGGAGGTTGCCGCTTGGCAGGACTATTGCGATTGAAGGAAAGCCGTTATCCGAAACCATGATAGAAGGAAGGGAAGAGAGGTTTTAAATGAACCCGCCCTGGATATATATTGATACAAGCGCCTATCTGAAGATATTCCTGAAGGAAAAGGGTTCGGACAAGGTAAGGAAACTAGTCAAAGAAAACAGCCTTCTTGCTTCCGCTATTCTTACGAGCGAGTGTTTTTCAGCCTTTTCAAGGCGAAGACAAGGGAAAGAGATAAATGATAAGACCTTTGACAGGCTGGTGAACCGCGTGAAAAAAGACTTGCCGTATATTGAAATAGTCAGGCTTACAGACGATGTATTAAGGCGGACTGAGGAAATTCTCTTGCATTCAACTGTGCGAACCCTTGATGCCGTCCACATAGCCTCGGCGCTGCTATTTCAGGAATCAACAGGAATAGCCCTGACATTTATTACCTCTGATAAAAAGCAGGCTGAATTTACAAATGATAAAGGGTTGAAGACTGTTTTTGTTGGTTGAACTGCTGAAGACGGGGAGCTACCCAATGACAGATGCTGACAAGACAAACATTCTCATTAAAGAAGGTGAAGGGCTCACCGTTGAATTTAAAGAGCATTTTACGCCGCGGATTGATGAAGACATTGTCGCATTTGCAAACACCAAGGGTGGGGTTATTCTTCTGGGCGTTAGAGATGACCGGACTGTAAGCGGCGAGAAACTGACCAATGATCTCAAAGCCCGCATCAATTCTATTGCAAGAAACTGCGCCCCGCCTATACAGACAAAGATTAAACACATTCAAAACATCGTAGCAATAGAAGTTTCGCAAGGGGAGGAAAAACCGTATAGTTGTTCATCAGGCTATTTCAGAAGGCTTGATGGTACAACGCAGAAGATGAGCAACCATGAGCTTCGCATTATGTTTCAGGAGAATGAAAAGATTTCATTTGAAGAAAAGACAAACAGAAGTGTTTCATGGAAAGACATATCAAGAGAAAAGATAAGGAACTTTCTGAAAGAAGCTGACATCAGCATCAGAAAAATAATCCCGCAAAACATACTGACAAGTCTGAGTTTAGTGCAGAAAGGCAGAATCACAAATGCGGGCGCTTTAATGTTTGCTTCCAGAGTTGATAAATTCATCCCTCACGCGGAAAGCATCTTTGCGGCTTTTAAGGGAACGGATAAAACGAATATTTATGACCGGCATGATGTTAAAGACGACCTCTTAATCCAGTTTAATGAAGCCGTTGCTTTTTTAAAGAAACATTTGAACGTCCGCAGTGAAATTCGGGGTTTTGACCGCTCTGATATTTATGAGATTCCTTTGGATGCCTTAAGGGAAGCAGTTGTTAATGCTATAGTCCACAGGAATTATACGATTAACGGAACAAGTATTTATGTAAGAATTTTTGATGACCGCGTGGAGATAGAAAACCCGGGAGGACTTCCTAACGGAATTACAAAGCGGGATTTTGCCAAGTCCTCAGTACGGAGAAATCCGATTATTGCCGATTTATTCAATCGCATGGGTAAAGTTGAGCGTATGGGCTCTGGTATTGATCGTATGAGAAACCTTATGCGTGATGCAGGGCTGAAAGAACCTGTGTTTGAAATGGATGAATTTTTTAGAGTTACGTTTTATCGTGATCCGCGTTATTCCCTTAAAGCTGATAGTTTTGAAAAAGTCAGGGCAACAAGTGAGAAAACTAGGGGAAACACTAGGGAGAAAACTAGGGAGAAAATAATACGATCTTTGAAAGCAAATCCGGAAATTACCATGGAAAGATTAGCCGAAATTGTAGGCATAAGTTCGAAAGGGGTTGAGTGGCAGATCAATAAATTAAAAGAGGACGGGGTTATAAGGCGCATTGGCCCGGCCAAAGGCGGGCATTGGGAGATTGTTGATGCCTAAACCCCAAAAACTCGAAATCACATGGATAGACAAGGAGAATCGGCTACGGATAGCGTTGCTCCTCGGGATGCCGGTTTGTTGATACTATCAAGGAGAGATATATGACAGAGCCAATGATTACTTGTCCGAAATGCCAGACTGAGATCAAACTGACAGAATCGCTTGCAGCGCCGATCGTCGAGTCCGCCCGTCGCGAGTATGAGCAGCGTTTGGCACAGAAAGACGCTGATATTGCCAAACGCGAGACTTCGCTCAGTAAGCGTGAAAAAGAGCTTGCCCAGGCAAAAGATACTATCGATGACCAGGTCACTGAGAAACTGCGGCAGGAGCGTGCCAAGATCGTCGCAGAAGAATTTAAGAAGGCTAAACTTGCTCTGGCTACCGACCTTGAGCAGAAGGCCAAAGAGATCACCGACCTTCAAGAAGTCCTCAAACAGCGGGACGAGAAGCTTGCCGAGGCTCAGAAGGCACAGGCTGAATTTATCCGAAAACAGCGCGAACTTGATGACGCCAAACGTGAATTGGACCTAACGGTTGAGAAACGGGTGCAGGAAGGGTTGATTGCAACCCGTGAGCAGGCCCGCAAAGAGGCCGAGGACCAGTTGAAGTTTAAAGTGATGGAGAAAGAGCAGACCATCGCCTCGATGCAGAAGCAGATTGAGGAACTTAAGCGCAAGGCCGAGCAGGGTTCACAGCAACTTCAGGGAGAAGTTCAGGAACTTGAACTTGAAGCGCTGTTGAACGCGAAGTTCCCGCGCGACACCATAGAACCTGTCCCTAAGGGCGAGTATGGCGGAGATGTATTGCAACGCGTTACCAGCACACTCGGCCAGTCCTGCGGCACTATCTTGTGGGAGTCCAAAAGAACCAAGAGCTGGAGCGATGGCTGGCTTGTCAAACTCCGTGAAGACCAGCGAGCAGCAAAGGCAGAAATTGCCGTAATCGTCAGCCAGACCCTCCCGAAGGGCGTGGAAACATTCGAATTGATAGACGGTGTTTGGGTAACACATCCAAAAGCGGTTATTCCCGTTGCTGTGACGCTTCGCCATACGCTGATTGAGGTTGCGTCGGCTCGCCAAGCCACCGAGGGGCAGCAGACCAAAATGGAAATGGTGTATCAATATTTGACCGGCCCACGTTTTCGTCAACGTGTTCAGGCCATTGTAGAGGCGTTCTCTTCCATGCAGGAAGACCTTGACAAGGAGAAGAAGGCCATAACGAAGCAATGGGCCAAGCGCGAGGAGCAGATTGACCGTGTCATGCAGGCAACTGTTGGTATGTATGGGGACCTGCAGGGTATTGCGGGAAAGACGTTGCAGGAAATTGAGGGGCTGGAATTGCGTGCCTTGGAAGCACCAAGTCCTGAAGATAAAGAGGGGGGACTGTAGAAATGAGCACATATAATCCATATCTCCGTGGCGCAGAATGGCGAAAGTGGGATCTTCACGTTCATACGCCTGCTTCGTTCCACTGGAAGGGAACCCATTTCAGAAAAATGTCTTCCACGGAAAAAGCGAAGGTCATTGATGAAATGATTAACGCACTCAATGACGCAGATCCTGCCGTGTTTGCATTGATGGACTATTGGACGTTTGATGGTTGGTTTGCGCTTAACAAACGCCGAAAGGAAACGGGGGCACCAGTTCTAAAGAAAACGGTTTTCCCTGGAATCGAGCTTCGCTTGGTGTCACCAACAAAGTGCCGTTTGAATGCACATGTGATTTTCTCAAATGAGATACCGGATCAAGCTTTGCATGACTTTAGGTCGAGTCTTGAGGTTGATTTAATCCTTCGTCCTTTATCTGAGGAATGCCTTATTGATTTAGCACGCAACAAGATCGGTAGTGATAAGTTAAAAATTCATAGCTTCAAAAAAGAAGAGGTGGACAGCGATGATGAAGTGGCATTACTTGCAGGCTCAACCGTCGCAGAAATTAAGCCGGAGTCATACAAAGAAGCAATTGCTAAAGTGCCGAACAGCCAAGCTATTGGCTTCATGCCCTACGACACAACCGCTGGCCTTGAGAGGGTTGACTGGAAGCAGCACTATTCATTTTTCTTAAGCTTACTGAAATCGTCCCCTATTTTCGAGACAAGAAACATTGATCTTAGAGGCGCCTTTGTTGGGGAAAGAACTCCTGGAAATGCTAAGTGGTTTGAAAATCTTCAAAGTGATTTAGATAATATTCCTCGACTTGCTGTCGCGGGAAGTGATGCTCACCGTTTTTCTGACTACGGCAAATTCCCGTCAGGCAAGGCTACGTGGATTAAAGCAGACCCCACGTTTTTAGGCTTGCTACAAGCGATTAAGGAACCGGCTAAACGCTCATACATCGGAGAACGTCCACAAAAGTTAATTGAAGTCGCGGAAAACAAGACATACTTCATCGACTCAGTAGGAGTAGACAAGAATCAAGGAAGCCCAATCACGGACCACTGGCTGTCTAACTGCAATCTAGTTCTCAATCCTGATTTGGTTGCCATCATTGGCAACAAAGGTAGCGGGAAAAGCGCTCTCGCGGACATTATCGCGCTGCTCGGAAACTCTCGGCAGAAAGATCATTTCTCGTTTCTTTCGCCGAATCGTTTTTGCAAGAAGCCAAGAGAACTTGCCAAACACTTTACAGGAACAATCAAGTGGCGAGATCAGACGACTACCAAGCGCGGGCTGTTTGACAACCCACCCGTTGAAGCAGTTGAACTTGTCCGCTACATACCGCAGGCTCACTTTGAAAAACTCTGTAATGAACATGTATCTGGGCGATCTGACGTATTCGAGAAGGAGCTGAGGGCAGTCATTTTTTCCCATACGAGTGCATCCATCCGCCAGAAAGCGCTGGATTTCGATCAGCTCATTGAGCAACAGGAAAGCAGCTATCGCGATCAACTAGGCGAATACCGGAAAGACCTCAAGAAGCTCAATCAAGAAATTGAAGGGAATGAAGCGCAACTACAGCCGGAGATTAAACGATCCCTGGAGGAGCTTCTGACACTCAAGCAGAAGCAGATTGAAGAACACAAGAAGATTGTGCCTAAAGCTGAACCAAAGCCATCGGAGCAATTAACATCGGAGCAGCAACAAGCATCTGGGGAACTAGAAAGAATTGCCGGGCTACTAAAGGCGATTGGCGAAAAGTCCCAAACTTCTATAGCCAAAGAGGCACAGTTAGCGGCCAAAGCAATGGCGCTACAAGCGGTTCGAGACCGGCTGCGTTTACTACAAAGGCAGTACAAGCAGTTCCAAGATGAGACGGCTGAAGACCTCAAAACCCTTGGGTTGAACATCTCGCTGGTGGCATCGCTTACTACCAGCGAGGAGGCGCTAGAGCAATTGGTAGTATCGGTTCCTCAGGAGCAGAAGTTTCTCCTAGAAACAGCCGCGCAGAATGAGCAAGAGAAACAGAAGCTATTAACCGAACAATCAACTTTCAAAGGAAAATTGAACGAACCTCAGCAGCGATACGAGCAAAGTTTGAAGGCATGCGAGGTTTGGCAGGAGAAACTTCGAGAACTAACCGGCGCGCCGGATGCGCCTGAAACGCTAGAGGGCATCAAGGCGAGAATCGCGCAACTCAACCAACTTCCAGCCTTATTGAACGACAAGCAATCAAGGCGGCTCATCCTCTCTGCCGAGATTTTCGACATCCTTGATGCGCAAAGAAAAGCGCGCGAGGAACTGTTTAAGCCGGTGCAAGAAGTTATTCAAGGCAACAGCCTCATTCGAGACGAATACAAGCTTCAATTCCAGGCGGCCTTAGGTGGGTCTTCCGATGCACTTGCGTCGAAGTTATTCGAGCTCATTAAGCAGAATTCAGGCGAGTTCAGGGGCGAGGATGAGAGCTATACCACGGTAAGGGATATTGCGGAACAATTTGATCTAAACAAAAAGCAAGACGCCCTAAAGTTTGTCTCCGAGCTGCACGAAAAAATCGTTGCCGCTGCCAAGGGTAACAACAAAGGAGCTATCGGCTTAACATCGCTTCTTCGAGTGAACAAAACATCAAGTGATGTTTACGACCTACTTTTCGGGCTGCCGTTTTTGGAGCCTCGATACTCACTGTTATTTCAGGATACCCAGATTGAGCAGCTATCGCCCGGTCAAAGAGGTGCGCTTCTCCTCATCTTCTACCTGCTAGTAGACAAATGGCGCAATCCAATCATCCTGGATCAGCCAGAAGAGAACCTGGACAACGAGACGGTTGTGCGCCTGCTTGTGCCTGTATTGAGTGAGGCGAAGAAAAGGCGGCAAATCATTATGGTCACTCACAACCCTAATCTCGCCGTGGTGTGCGACGCAGAGCAAGTCATCTATTCGTCGTTTGACCGCAAAAAAGCATCCAAGATTGAGTATGTATCTGGATCAATCGAGAATCCAACAATCAATTCGCATGTGGTTAATGTTCTTGAAGGAACTAAACCTGCGTTTGATAACCGTCGGATCAAGTATCACTAAGGGAACATGGCAAAAACAGATAAACATCAAACGCATCGTAAGTTATTTGAGAATATAAAGACTCTTGTCTACGAGGCGAGAAATGCCGTTGTTAGAAATGTCAATACTGTTATGGTGATGACATATTTTGAAATAGGCAGAATGATTAGAATCATTCTGCGTAAGGACAAGACGTTGGTTGTGTAGATGCGCCGTGTTTTACTTCATTAGAAAACGGAAAACTTTCGAAACATCATAAATATCAATATGTTGCTACTTCATTATTGATAAGACGAGGAACCAATGAAGAAATGGATAACTTCTGTGAAGTTTGCAGAATACATTCCGTATTGGGTATAAGAATCGGAGCAAATATGGCCAATAACCGCCAAAAACTTGAACTCACATGGATAGGCAAGGAGAACCAGCCGAAGCTGGAGCCGCGGATATTGATTGAAGACCCTGAAAAGTCGTATGGACACACCCCTCGCTCCTCTCAAGAGGGGAATAAAAAAGTCCCCTCCTTGGAAGGGAAACAGGGGTGGGTACGAATAAGGATGGTGAATTATGAAGACGCTTCTGTTTTTTGAATCGGCAGCGCAATCCGTACCGCAGAGTACGGCATGGTATCTTGCCGATCTTGGAGAGTATCTTGGCAAGCAGGAACTTTATGCACGGCAGGCGCCGCAGAAGCTGAAGGCGCTGAAAGAACATGCCATCATAGAGAGCGCGGTGTCTTCCAACAGGATTGAAGGCGTCACTATTGACCCCGCGAGGGTTAAGGAAGTGGTATTCGGCAGGGCGCATTTACGGGACAGGGACGAAGAAG
>Ga0209324_10000282_pt1 | contig 35425 bp, 51 predicted proteins | sample Rifsed19ft3_FD_184015 | JGI IMG/M metagenome (GOLD analysis project Ga0209324, IMG submission 184015) | Soil microbial communities from Rifle, Colorado, USA - sediment 19ft 3 (version 2) | ecosystem: Environmental > Terrestrial > Deep subsurface > Rock core/Sediment | place: Rifle, Colorado...
CCGCCGCTCAAATCGAATCGGCTCGCCGCACCATCACCCACCATACCAAGCGCATCGGCCGGGTTTACCTGCGGGTCTTCCCCCACAAACCGATCACCAAAAAAGCCGCCGGCGCCCGTATGGGCTCGGGTAAGGCTGATATCGCGGGCTACGTCGCCGTCATTCGTCCGGGCACGGTCCTTTTTGAGCTTTCCGGAGTTAGTCCGGAAACCGCCAAAGAAGCCTTCCGCCTCGCCGCCCACAAACTATCCGTTTTGACCAAATTTATCGAAAAACACTAAAGAATATGGCCAAGAAAAAAGACGACCACCTATCACTGTCCGCTTTGAAGACCAAGCTCCTGGAAACCAAGCTGGCCATCAAAGCCCATCAGGAAAAAAATACCAACGCCCACAAAGCGCTGAAAAAACAGATTGCCCAGTTACTAACTAAACAAGCTAAATAACACTATGAAAAAACATCTAACCGGCGTCATCAAAAGTGATAAAATGACCGGCTCGGTAAGCGTCACAGTCACCCGTCTGAAGACCCACCCCTTGTATCTCAAGCGAACCAAGTGGTCCAAGACCTTCCTGGCCGACAACACTCTGGGCGCCAAAGCGGGTGACCAGGTGGTCATCGAATCGACTCGACCGTTAAGCCGCCGCAAATCCTGGAAAATAATTAGTATCAAAAAAGCATGATCCAACTTCGAAGCATCTTAGTACCGGCCGACAACTCCGGCGCGAAGTCTCTTCGCGTTATTCTCGTTCATGGCGGCTCCCGCCGCCGCTTCGGCTATGTTGGCGATATCGTCACCGCCGCCGTCCTGACCGCCGACAGTAACGGCACTGTCAAGGATAAACAAGTCGTCAAAGCGGTTGTCGTTCGCACCCGCAAAGAAACCAGACGGCCCGACGGCACCTATGTCCGTTTCGACGACAATGCCGCCGTTATCATCGACTCTATCGCCGCCAAAAACCCGATCGGCACCCGCATCTTCGGCCCGGTTGCCCGCGAGGTCAAAGCCGCCGGTTTTACCAAGATCGCTTCCTTAGCACCGGAGGTACTCTAACGACTATGTTCAAATTCAAGCTCGACGACACCGTCAAAATCACCGCCGGCAAAGACAAAAATCAAACCGGCAAAATCATCAAGGTTAACGCCGCCGAGGACAAAGTTGTCGTCGAAGGCAAGAATCTCTATAAGAAGCACATCAAGAAGCAAGGTGAACAGGCCGGTCACATCGTCTCCCTGCCCCGTCCCCTGCCGGTCGCGGCCATCGCCCTGGTCTGTCCCAACTGCAACCAGATTACCCGCGTTGGTTTCGATAATAGCAAGGACCCCAAAGTCAGGGTCTGCAAAAAATGTGGTCAAGTTATCGCTAGCAAGACAAAATAAAATGATCAAAACAAATAACACCATGTCATTGCGAGGAGTACCCGACGAAGCAATCTATACAAATTCCTGGATCGCCACGCTTTCGCTCGCGATGACAGTGATAAACAAATAAAATGGCCCAAACACTAAAACAATTCTATAAAGAAAAAGTCCAGAAGGAACTTCAAAAAGAACTCCATTTGGCTAATATCAACGCCGTTCCCTCCCTGGTGAAGATTACCGTCAACACTTCCAGCCGTGATTTCAAGTCTGACCGCGAGTTCCTGGAAAAGACCAAGGCCTGGCTCTCAGCCGTGACCGGTCAAACCCCCGTGGCGACGAAAGCCAAGCTGTCGATCGCTAGCTTCAACCTCCGCGAAGGCGACATTGTCGGCTTGAAAGTCACTCTTCGGGGCGACCGCGCCTATGACTTCCTCCAAAAACTCATCGCCATCATCCTTCCCCGCTTTCGTGACTTCCGGGGAGTTTCCAAAACTAGCTTTGACCGGATGGGTAACTACACCCTCGGTTTGAAGGAGCAAATCGTCTTTCCCGAGGTCGAATATGATAAAATTGGCAGGATTCAAGGCTTAGAAATCACTATTACCACTTCCGGCCGGGATCGCGACGGAGCATATGCTTTCTTGAAGGCGATGGGTCTGCCGTTTACCAAAGACTAACCATGGCCAAATTAAGCAAAATCGTCAAAAACGAAAAACTAAAAAAACACCCCACCAGGCATCGTAACCGTTGCCAGCTGTGTGGCCGTCCGCGCGGTGTCATCCGCATCTTTGGTCTTTGCCGTCTCTGCTTTAGAAAAATGGCCCACAAAGGGGAACTCCCCGGTGTCTACAAATCAAGTCAATAATATGGACCCGATCGCCGATTTTCTCACTTCAATCAGAAATGGCTACCTCGCCAAAAAGGAAGAGGTCACCATCAAAAGCTCGCGCCTTCGCTTGGGCTTAGGGCAGATCCTGGTCCGCTCTGGCTATCTCAAAGCTATCGAGAAGATCGAAGGCCAACCGGCCGTGCTTAAATTAACCCTCCATTATCTGCCTGATGGTTCCCCGGTTCTGACCCATATTCAGAAAATCAGCAAACCCGGTGTCCGCCGCTACGCTGGTGTTTCCGAAATTCCGCCCGCTCTTTCCGGTGCCGGTATCACCATTATTTCTACCTCGGCCGGTCTGCTCTCCGACAAAGAAGCCAGAGCCAAACACCTTGGTGGTGAAGTTATTTGTCAGCTTTGGTAACCTATGAGCCGCATTGGAACTCGCCCCATCACTCTGCCCGATTCCGTCAAAGTTGAGATTAAGGCCGATCAACTCAACTTTACCGGCCCGAAGGGTAACTTGAGCGTCACTCTGCCCAAAAAGATTACCGCCACCATTGAAGATGGTCACCTGAAGATTGCCCGCCAGGGCGAGGATAAAGTCGCCCGTGCCTTTCACGGCCTCGGCCGTTCTCTCGCCCAGAATGCCGTCATTGGCGTCGCTCATGGTTACACCAAAGAACTCGAGCTGGTCGGCACCGGTTACCGCGTCGTCCTCCAGGGTGGCAACCTCGTTCTCTCCCTCGGCTACTCCCACCCGATTAATTTCACCGCCGTCGCCGGCGTCGCCTTCGCCGTCGAGGGCAATAACAAGATCAAGGTCGTGGGTATCGACAAACAGCTCGTTGGCCAGGTTGCCGCCAATATCCGAAAACTGCGCCCCCCCGAGCCCTACAAGGGCAAGGGTATTCGCTATTCCGACGAAGTTATTAGACGTAAACCCGGCAAGGCCGCCGCTAAAACCGCTTAACAATCCCGAGCGCAGTCGAGGGACTAAATAATATGATCAAAACCAAAACCAGACAACTCAAACGTTCTCTCCGTGTCAGCCGCCGCGTGCTTGACCGAAGTGATTTACCCCGTCTGATCGTCAAGCGGAGTAACCAACACCTTCACGCCCAAATCATCGATAAATCGGGTAAAGTCCTCGCCGCCGCCACCTCGATCACCCTCAAGGACGCCACCGCCACCAAAACCGATATGGCCAGGCAAGTTGGTGTAAAATTAGCGGAATTAGCCGCAAAAAACAAAATTAAGGCCGCTGTTCTCGACCGCGGTCACTATCGTTTTCACGGCCGGGTCAAAGCTCTGGTTGAATCATTAAATGACAGTGGAATCAAAATTTAACACTTAAAATAATATGGCAATGCGAGGCGGCCGAGGAGGCCAAAGACAAACTGAAGGCGACGGCTACGAGCAGGTCATTCAGATCAAGCGCGTTAGTAAGAAAACCCAGGGAGGCTCCCTGGTTAGTTTTGCCGCGCTGGTCGTCACCGGTGACAGAAAAGGCATGGTTGGTTTGGGTTTGGGCAAAGCTCCAAACGTCGCCGACGCCATCAAAAAAGCTGTCCGTCTGGCTAACAGGAATCTCGTCAAGATCCCGGTTGTTGATGGCACCATTCCCTACCAGGTCAAGGAAAAATTTGGCGCCGCTCACATTATCTTAAAACCTGCTCCAAAGGGTACCGGCATTATCGCTGGTGGCTCTGTTCGCGCCATTGTCGAAGCCGCCGGCATTACCGACGTCGTCAGCAAAATTTTAGGCACCAACAACAAACTTTCCAACTCCTACGCCACCTTCAAGGCCCTCAAAGCCGCGGAAAACTTGAGAATAAAACACGACTTCCTCAAAGAATATCAAAAGGCCAACCACTAACCATGTCGTTCTTAACCAAACTCGAAAAAATCAACACTCGTTCCGCCAAGCGACTCGGTCGTGGCGGTGGTTCCGGTAAAGGCTTCCACACCGTCGGCCGCGGCCAAAAAGGTCAAAAGACCAGAGGCACTATTCCGGTTTGGTTCGAAGGCGGTCAACTGCCTTTAATTCGTCGCACTCCTTTTATTCGTGGCAAAAGACGCTTTAAATCATTAAAGGGCGACGCCGTTATTGTCACCTTGAAGACCCTGAATAAATTCAAGGCTAACCAAACCGTTGATGCCCAAGCCGTCGTGGAAACCCTAAAGATTAGCCAGAAATGGATTGACAAAGCCGGCATCAAGGTCGTCGCCACCGGTAAACTGGAAAAGGCTCTCAAAGTGAACCTCCCCGCCTCCGCCGCCGCCGTCAAGGCGATCGAAGCCGCCGGCGGCTTCGTTAGCCAGTAAACTAAGCAGATGGTCGCCAACTGTTGCCTTTCATGGTATAAACTGAGAGAGAAGGATTAAAATTAAAATGGCAAAGCTAAAAATCGTATCTTTCAACGACGGAGCAAGAAGGTTCATTCTGGAGTCATTCGGAAAGGTGGTCGATAAAGAAAACTACGTTGTTGAAAAATCGGATCCCAGTCAAAGAGTATTAACACCTGACGGAGATGGAATCAGGCTTGAGCAGTTCGCCGGAATCAAAAAAGGGTCCGAAGTGTTCATAAAATCAGATATTGTATCGTTGGTACGACTCGCTGGCGAACTCGTGAAATAATCACATGGGTTTCCTCGACAAACTTTCCAGCATCATTAAGGTAGATTTGTCGAAGTTAAAGAACTTCAAGATAAGTATATTGAGCGGGCTAAAATTTCAGGTCTACATAGTAAACAACAAGACAATTCAAATAAATCCCGACAAGTATCCTCTTGATCAGCAAAAAGAATTACAAGACATTCTAAAAGAGCATCTTGAAAAAGGCGGACTAATAATTCAGGACTCGTCGCTATCAAGGCTAGAGCAATTCAACCAGATTGACGGAAGTATTCAGACACAGGCAACTCTAGAATATTTCAAGGGAAAGATACCGGCTCAGGATCTAGAAATCTTAAGGTACTCGATTTACCTAAAAAGCGTCTTCGATAGTGGTCAAAGCGTCACCGAAATAAAACAACAACTAAATGAAAGATTCGGTGACAGGGGAAGAAATATCTGCAACCTTTATAGTGAGGGATACTTTGGGACGCAAATTAGACCCCTCTACGATTCATTATTTAATCAACCGAACTTCTCCCCCGAAAAATTTACGCAGATATACGAGCTGATAGTAACCGAGTCGCCTTATGCCTTTTTCGTGAGCAGAGCCACCTCTAGAGAGGTTGTATTATCGGAGGTAACCAGAAAAATGGAAACAAGTAGAAAATATGGGATAAAAAATATCAACATCCACGGTATCGGTAAGAGCAATGAAGAAACAATCTACTTTATTCTAAAAAGTATTAAGGATAAAATTTTGCAACCACCCGAAATACTTCGAAAGGGAGAAGTTGTCGTAGCAAAGATTACCATAAAAGATAATCATCAGAACTAGAATAAATAGTTACCAAACGAATTTTTTATAAGGCTGTGACCATCGAATCAAAAAATAAGTTTCCAATAATGTTCGGGGATGGCAGAACCAGATTTGCCAGCGAAGACTTCATCAAAGATTCTTGGAAAGCCACTTGGGACAGTTTAATTAGTACAAGAGAGGGGCTGAGGATGCATTTGGATGATCCAAAGACAGAAGCAAGGGCTCGAAAGATGATGGAGGATATTGACGCTTTTTTGGCAGCCAATCCCGAATTAACTATTCCTGCTGATTATTATGACAAAATTGGAAAGGAATATGGTTGGCCAGAATGGTATAAGAAGATAAAGAAAAGCAATAAGACGTGGAGTGAGTGGGATGGAGTCGGCAAAATTTACGACTAGATACCTCTCACCACACTATTTCTTTTGCTAAGATTGTTTTGATGCCCGACGTCAAGAAATTCCACAAAAAACTGATCGAGAAATATGGCGACCTTGAAGTCTGGGAAATTGACGGCGAGAAACTCCGGGCCGAAAAAGACATCGAGTTCACCAATTTTGGCCTCTGGCCGGACTTTGATTACATCCCCAAGAACGAGCTCTGGCTCGACGTCGAGCGCGACCCCGATGAACGCCGTTTCTTTATTGACCACATGCTCGCACAGTGGAAAACCCTAAAGAAAACTGGGGATAACGACCGGGCCATCGCCAAAGCCTACAAAATCGAGGCGGCCGAACGGGCGAAGGCGGGGGATAAAGCCAAGATATTTGATCAGCAAAAACACGCCCATCCCGAGAAAGTCCACCTCAAGAAACTGGGCGAAACCACCGCTGGTTTGGTCGTCTGGCTCATCAATGGCCGCCTGGTTCGCAGCGCCTTCTTTATTGATTTTGTCGACGGTGGCCACCATCTCATCTATCCTTGGGTGCCGGAAAAGGAAGTCTGGCTCGACGACGATCTTGATCCTTCCGAATACCCCTATGTTCTGCTTCACGAACTCCACGAACGGATGCTTATGGCCAAAGGTTGGGATTATAACCACGCCCATCCCGACAGCAGCCGGATCGAACTCTATTGTCATCATCACCCCCACCACCTGCCTGAAGAGTTGGCTAAGCTCGGTTGGCACGCCTGAAATCACAAATTGGGTTACAATAAACCTCATGGAAAAAGTTCTTAAATCCATTCGCGGCCTCTTTCGCCTCAAGGAACTTAGAAAAAAATTCTTTGTCACCCTGGGCATTTTTGCCATCTACCGCTTTATCGCCCACATCCCCGCTCCCGGCGTCGACCTGGCCGCTCTCCGTCAGGTTTTCAACAATAGTCAGCTCCTGACTCTTCTCGACATCTTTTCCGGCGGTACTCTGGCCAATTTTTCGATCATGGCCCTCGGTCTTAACCCCTACATCAACGCCAGCATCATTATGCAAATGATGACCATGGTTATTCCCTCCCTCGAGGCCCTAAGCAAAGAGGGGGAATACGGACGGGAAAAAATAGACCGCTACACCCGTCTAATTACTGTTCCACTTTGTTTTGTCCAAGCCTTTACCGTCATCGCTTTCTTACGTCAGCAAAATCTCATCCTCGAAAGCGACCCGATTCATCTGTTGAGTCTCGTTTTCACCGTCAGCGCCGGCACCATGCTCCTCATTTGGCTGGGCGACCTTCTGACACAGTATGGCCTAGGTAATGGTACCTCGCTCATCATCTTTGCCGGCATCATCGGCCAACTGCCAGTCGCTCTGATCCAGACGGCCTCAACCCTCGACCAGAGTAGCATCACCAATGCTATCGTCTTCGCCGTCATGTCCCTCGCTGTCATTTACGCCGTCGTCAAAACCTCCGAAGCTGTTCGCCAGGTGCCGATCCATTCCGCCCGCCGCGGCGCCGAAAGTTTCCTGCCGCTCCGTCTCAATCAGGCCGGCGTCATCCCGATTATCTTCGCCGTCTCCTTTTTGCTCATCCCCAACTTTCTCACCCAGGCCCTTAGCGGTTCCGCCAACCAGGCCCTGGCCGCCTTTTCCCGAAGTCTTTCTGCCTTTCTAACGCCCGACGGCCTTTGGTACAACGCGATTTACTTCGTCCTTATCGTCGCCTTTACCTATTTTTATACTGCCGTCGTCTTTAATCCCGAAAAAATTGCCGATGACCTGAAAAAATCCGGTAATTTCATTCCCGGCATCCGGCCGGGTGCTTCGACCGTCAGCTATCTTTCTCACGTCCTGGTCCGCATCACTCTCGTTGGCGCTTCCTTCCTCGGTCTTATCGCCGTCCTCCCCTCCATCATTTCCCAGGCGACAAAAATCAGCACCCTCGCCGTCGGCGGCACCGGTTTACTGATCGTCGTTTCCGTCATTCTGGAGACCATGAAAACGGTTGACTCCCAGCTTTACATGCACAATTACAACAAGTTTCTCGACTAATGAACCTCATCATTCTCGGCGCTCCCGGCAGCGGCAAAGGTACCCAAGCTGATTTGTTGGCCGGGAAGTTTGGTTTAGCTCATCTTTCTTCGGGTGCGCTTCTTCGTCATGAGGCCGAAAGCGGTACCCCAAAGGGCAAGCTCATCGCCGACCTTCTCGTTTCTGGCCGGCTCCTTCCTTTCGAAACGGTTATCGAGGTCCTTGAACCAGCCCTCAAAAAAGCTAAAGAGGGTTTCGTTCTTGATGGCACCCCCCGCGACTTACGCCAGACCGAGTATCTAGGTTATTTTTTCGATGAAAACAAAATCAGGCTGGACAAAGTTATTTATCTCGACATTCCCGTGGACGAAGGCATCAAGCGCATCATCAAGCGCGCCGAAATTGAGCACCGCAGTGATGACAATTACGAAAGCGTCAAAAAAAGAATGGAAATATATCAAGCGGAAACCATACCGGTTATCGACTATTACCGGAAAAGGGGGGTCTTGCTAAAAGTCGATGGCCGCCCCGACATCCAGACTATCTTCAAAGATATCGTTAATCGTCTCACTGTCGCGTGAATACCCAAAAACAGAAACTCATGCTCGAAGGCGGCGCCCGTTTGGGCCGGATCAAGCGCGAGCTGGTCGAGGCGGTCAAGGTTGGCGTTACTCCTCTTGATATCGACGCCCTGGCCGATCGGCTGATTACCGCCGGCGGCGATTATCCTTCCTTCAAGACTGTCCGCGGCTATCATCACGCCACCTGCATCAACCTCAACTCAGCCGTGGTTCATGGTATCCCCACCGCCGAACCCTTCAAGGCGGGAGACCTGGTCACCATCGACGTTGGCCTAGTCCACAAAGGCTGGCACCTGGACACCTCGGTGACCGTCAGCCTTCCCCCGGTTGACGCATCGGTGGAGAAATTCCTCCATATCGGCCAGAAAGCCCTGGGGGAGGCGCTCAAACAAGCCCTCCCGGGCCATTCCGTCTATCAGATTAGTGAAGCTATGCAACAGCTGGTCGAGGCGGCTGGCTACTCCGTCATTCGTGACCTTACCGGCCATGGCGTCGGCAAACGCCTCCATGAGGAGCCCAACATCCCTTGCTACGCCGATCCGCGGACGAAAAACTATATCCTGAAGCCCGGCCAGTCCATCGCCGTCGAGGTCATGTATTCCATGGGCGATTACCGGCTCAAAACCGGTCCCGACGGCTGGACCCTTTTTACCATCGACGGCTCGCTGACCGCCATGTTCGAGGAATCTGTCTTTATCACACCTGACGGCCAGCTCATCCTCACCCGCTAACTTGACAATATGACAAATTTATCATAATATGAAAGTTGAAATCGATATCCGGGTTGTCAAGTTCCTTAAAGTAATAAGCGAAAAAGACAGCGCCAAAGCTTTTAGCTACATCGAACTTTTTGAAACCTACGGCTTCAGACTCGATACCCGCTATCTCAAAAAAGTTAGCGGACCCGTCTGGGAACTCCGACCAGGCAAAGTAAGATTATATTTATTCGTCAAAACCAAGAAACAAATAATCATCTACGCCATTATCAAGAAATCACAAAAAATAAAAAAGGAAGACTTGAAAATTATCGAAAAAAGAATCAGAGAATACCTATGAAAAAAATGCCCAAAACACTATCCATCTCCGAACTTAAGTCCGAACTACTCAAGAACAAGAAGTTTGTTGTAGCCTATGTAGCTCAGGCCCCCGAATTCCAAATTGCCAAACAACTTATTGATGCCCGGCTGAAACGGAATCTGACTCAGGCAGAACTGGCCAAAAAAATAGACACCGGCCAGGCGGTTGTCTCCCGGCTTGAGGGTTTAAATGCCAAACCGTCTATCTCTTTACTGGAAAGATTAGCCAAAGCCCTAGGTGTACAATTTCAGCTAACAATCGGCTAATCACGCTACCGGCCAGCTCACCCTCACCCGCTAACTATGCAAGAAAGAACCGTCGAGACAACCCCAACCAGAGAGTCGGGGGCGAGAGCAGAATTCATCGCCAGGCTCTCGCCCCGAATCGAGAGGCTGATAAAGGAAAAGTTTCCTACCAAAAACTATCCCCCCGTCGTTGTCCCTCGCATTGCCCACTATCTCTATGGAGCCCATATTGTTAGTCAGCTTGCCCATAGCTTTCTTTTTGAGAAAGATTACGGACACAATATCATTAGGTTATCCAAGAAACCCCAATTTGACGAAAATGGAAATTATACTGGGGGAAGATTGAACCCGGATGATCTTTTTGATTGGCCCATCAATTGGATTGACACCGATCCCCGCCCAGAAGAAATTAGAAAAGCTGGACTAAAATCCCCGATGGACGTCCCCTTCCACTTTGGCGGAGGTGGTGAATTTTCTGTGCCGATTGGTTATTTTGCTGAATTTGTTGATCTCGACAAAGAAATCAACTTCGTCATGCAGGCTGCGAAGGGTGTATTTGCATCTGCAATTACAATCAGGACAACAATGCTCGAGAACGACATTTGCACCGGTATCCACGAAGCCGGGCATGCCCTGCTTGACTACTTTGAAATAAAAAAGAAACTACCACTAGCAAAGTATCCGAATTTGGGCGAACGCGAGGATGTTACTTCTCGGAGTAGAATCTTTAAGAGAGAGGGGGCCATTTCATACCTGGCTGAACTGGGCGATGAGTTCGCCAACTTTTTAATTTGGAATCAAATCCTTCGAGAGGAACTTCCGGATATTTGGGCAAGGGGATATCAAAAAGTTTACGAAGAAGTCATTAAATGGCGAAGAAAAAAACTCAAAGACCGGGGCAAATCCCCCGACGAACCAATACAAGATTTAACGAGTGTTTTAACCCTCACCCGCTAGCCCTTCAGGGTCCGTCCCCGAAGCCGCTAACTCCTGCTTGATTTTTACCCCCTGTGCCTGGTAAAATAACCCTCGCACTGTTAAAACATGGCCAATAACCCATTGACCGAGGCAAACGGAGTCGTCACCGAGTCCCTCCCGAACACCCAGTTCCGGGTCAAACTCGAAGACGGCAGAGAAATACTAGGCCACTTGGGCGGCAAGATGCGGCTCTACCACATCAAGGTGATGCCTGGCGACAATGTTCGTCTCCAGCTTTCGCCTTATGACAACAAGGGTCGGATCATCTTCCGTCTGAAGTAAGTTTTTCCCCGTTTCCTCTACCCTAAATCAGTCTAAATATGAGAGTTCAAAGCTCAGTCAAGCCACGTTGCAAAAATTGCAAAATTATTAAACGTCACGGGTCGGTTTATGTGATCTGCACCAATCCCCGTCACAAGCAAAAACAAGGCTAAATATGGCTCGCATTGCCGGTATTGACCTCCCAAACGAAAAAAGAATCGACATCGCCCTGACCCGGGTCTATGGCATTGGTAAATTCACCGGTCAGAAAATCCTCACCAAACTCCGGATTGATCCCGCCATCAAAGTCAAAAATCTTAACCCGGAACAGATCAACCTCCTTCAAAAAGAAGTCGAAACTATTCCCGTCGAAGGCGAGCTGAAGAAAATCGTTCGCGAAAACATTCAAACTCTCAAACGCATCCAGTCCTATCGGGGCCTACGCCATACGATGAAGCTGCCCGTCCGCGGTCAGCGCACCCGGACCAATGCCCGGACTCTCAAGGGCAAGCGGAAAACCGTCGGCGCCATGACCAAAGAAGCCCGCGAAAAGATAGAAGGACCCGCCACCCCAGCAGCTACTCCCAGCAAATAAGACTAATTAGTCCAATATGCCTCAAAAAAAAGAAAACAAAATCACTTTCAAAAACGGCCACGGCAAGATGTACGTCAAGGCTACCTTTAACACCACCTACGTCTCCTTCACCGACGAGAATGGCAACGTCGTCTGTTGGAGCGCCGCCGGTACTTGTGGTTTCAAAGGCGCCCGCCGTTCCACCCCTTTCGCCGCCACCACCATTATTGAAGAAGGTTTGAAAAAGGCCCGCGCCGCCAATCTCTCTTCTCTCGACGTCTACGTCAAAGGCCCCGGTCCTGGCCGGGATGCCGCCATGCGCGTTCTGAAAAATGCCGGTCTCGATATTAATTTGATTGCCGATGTGACTCCGATTCCTCACAACGGCTGCCGGCCGAAGAAGCCGCGCCGCGTCTAAATAATATGGCCAAATACACCGCTGCTAAATGCCGACTCTGCCGCCGCGAGGGCGTCAAACTCTTTTTGAAGGGTGCCCGTTGCTATTCTCCGAAGTGTCCGATCGAGAAACGCGGTGGTCAGGTTCCTGGTCAGCACGGCAAAAAAATGGGTCGCCCCCGTCTTTCCGGCTTTGGTATTCAGCTTCGCGAGAAGCAAAAAGCCAAACGTTTCTATGGCGTTCTCGAGACCCAGCTCCACCGCTACTACGACGAATCCATCAAATCGTCCCAAAACACCGGTGAAGTCCTGATGCAGCTTCTCGAAACCCGTCTCGACAACCTCGTTTACCGCCTGGGCTTAACCGGCAGCCGGTCACTCGCCCGCCAGCTGGTTTCCCATGGTAACGTCCTCGTCAATGGCCAGAAGATCGACGTCCCCAGTTACGCCGTCAAACCCGGTCAGGTTGTTGCAGTCAGCCCCCGTGGTGCCAAGATCAACTTCGTCATTGAGGCCCTCAAGGTTGAAGGCAAGCTCCCCGGCTGGCTAAGCCGGAAAGACGTCATCGGCAAAATGGAACGCTATCCCAGCCGCGACGAAATGCCATCCGATATCAAAGAAAACCTCATTATTGAGTTCTATTCCCGCTAAATTATTTATTAATTACCAAATAACATGATTAAACCCAACTTCAAGCTCGTTACCAAGCCCGGTATCCCCAATAACGCTGAGATCGTTCTCGAACCGCTACCAGTTAATTTTGGTCACACTGTCGGCAACGCCCTCCGCCGCGTTCTCCTTAGCTCCCTTGCCGGCGGCGCCGCCGTTTCCGTCAAGATCGCTGGTGTTACCCATCAGTTCTCCACCCTCGATGGTTTGCAGGAAGACATCCTTCAATTCATTTTGAACTTGAAGCAGGTCCGTTTTGCCATCGATGGTGAGGAAGAAACCGTCACCTTGTCCGCCTCTGGCGAAAAAACCGTTACCGCCGCCGATCTCGATCTGCCGTCCGGAGTTAGAGTCGCTAACCCCGATCAGGTTTTGGCCCATCTGACCGCCGGCAAAAGCAAACTCTCCGCCGAAATCAAAGTCAAAAAAGGTGTTGGTTATGTCCCCGCCGAGGAAAATGCGACTACTGAAGCCGGTGTCATTCCCTTAGACGCCTCCTTCTCGCCCGTCATTCGGGCGAATTACACCGTCGAAGCGACCCGCGTTGGTCGCCGCACCGACCTGGAAAAGGTCCGCCTCAGTGTTATCACCAATGGCACCGTTGACCCGGAAACGGCCGTTCTCGAGGCCGCCAAAATCCTGGCCAACTTCTACATCCAGGTTTTTAATCCTACCTTCGAAGAGGAGCAGACCCTCGGTGGCGCCACCGCCCTGAAAGCCGGAGTCGATCAGTCCATCGAGGACCTTGATCTTCCCACCCGGATCACCAATGCGCTCAAGAAAGGTGGCTACAAAACCCTGACGGATATTGCCAGTACCGGTAAAGACGATTTGATGAAGGTCAAAAACCTAGGTTCCAAATCGGCCGAACTCGTTATCAAAAAAGCCAAAGCCAAGGGCATCACTCTGGCCTAATGTATGAAGCTCAACCGCAATCGTAATCAAAGGAAGGCCCTCGTCCGCACCCAGCTCAATGCTCTGGTTAATTTGGGCCACCTGACGACCACGCTGGCCAAGGCCAAGATGATGAAACCCTTGTTTGACAAACTGATTACTCGCGCCAAAGTTGGTACTGTCGCTTCCCGTCGCCTCTTAGCCCGCGACTTGGCTAGCGTCGCCTCGGCCAATCGCCTGGTTGATGTTATCGCCCCGCTTTTTCCGGATCGGGTCAGTGGTTATACCTCCTCGACCAAGAACAAGATTCGTCGTGGCGACGCCGTCACCATGGTCACCCTCAAGCTCATGGCCGACTTGCCCGTTCCGGTTGTCAAGGAAGAAAAAAAGGTCAAGGTTGACAAGAAGGTAGCTACCAAAACCACCGAGAAAAAAGTTAAAACCGCTAAAAAATAATCATGACTACCCCAATCTCCGCTAAAGAAATTAAGAGAAACCGGCATCTCATTGACCTTTCTGGTCAGACTCTCGGCCGCATCAGTACCCAAATTGCCGCTCTCTTGATGGGCAAAGCCAAAGTCAATCAGACCCCCAACTTGGATATGGGTGACTACGTTGTCGCCATCAACGCCAAAGATATCAAGGTTACCGGCAAGAAACTGGCCGACAAGAAATACCGCCGCCATTCCGGTTTCCCGGGCGGTTTTCGTGAAGAAACTCTCGGTGAACTGATGGCGAGAGACTGCCGTAAAGTAATCGAGAAATCCGTCAAAGGCATGCTTCCGAAAAACAAACTTCAGGCTCCCCGCCTGGCTCGTCTGAAAGTCTTCAAGGACGAAAAACACCCTTATGCCGCCCAATTTAGTCAAGTTTCCTCTAGCACCATCAAATAAAACATGGCCCAAAAGCTCACCAAGAAAAACACCACCCCCGTTAAACCGGTTACCAAACCGAAAACTGTCGTCGCCACCGCCAAGGTCAAAAAATATGTCCAGGCCATCGGCCGCCGCCGCTCCGCCACCGCCAAGGTTCGTGTCTTCGAAGGTAAACAAGAGATCGTGGTCAACGACAAACCGATTTCGACCTACTGGAACCGGGCCGACCTCGCCGCTTATTACCTCCGTCCCTTTATCATCACCGACACCTTAGGTAAATATTCTGCCACCGTCAAGGTTGCCGGTTCCGGCGTCATGGGCCAAATTGGTGCTTTTAATCACGCCATTGCCCGCGCCTTCGTTGTCATTAACCCCGAAGCCTACAAGAAACCCCTGCGCGCTGCCGGTCTATTGACCCGCGACCCCAGAATGAAGGAGACCCGCAAGGTCGGCCAGGCCGGTAAGGCCCGGAAGAAGAAACAAAGTCCGAAACGTTAAAGCGCCAGATCGGTCAGCAGTTTTGTTTTAAATTCACTCTCTTTTGGTAGGACCCGATTTTTCATTTCATATTTGCCGCTTTCGGAATAAGCGAGCATCTTTTTGATCACCGCCACAAAAGACTGATAGAGTGCCTTGTCATTAAAAGGCTTTTTGGCGTACTCAGTCACTTCCATTAACAGGCTCGTTGGCAGCCAATAATTTTCCGGCTGTCGCCGTTGGTCTGTAAAACGACCGACAAAAGCCACCATCGTCGCCTCACCCCGTTTTACTGCCTGATTGACCCGGTTATTGCCGTCATAAACTACCAATTTATCCACCCCATCGACTTCTTTTTGCGTCACTATCACCGGCTCCGTTCCAATTCGCCGGGGAACATAATCGCCAAAATCAGAATAGGTGAGGTCAGCAATCTTTATTTTTTCGCGGCTCCAGGTTATGTCTTCGGCGGTAATAAAGGCCAGCAGTTGATTATACAGCTTAAAGCCCATCATTATTCCATGCACCCCGTTCCAGTAGTCACGGACTGGATATAATTCGGCCGACCCATCAAACCATTTTTCAATGTCGCCCTGCCAGCCCCCCGTTGCCGAAGGTAAATATTTCGCTAATTCGTGGCGCAGGTAGCTGTTGGCCACCTCTCGCCTGATTGGCTCGTAAATATGAGCCGGATAGACTTTGGTCATTTCTTAATCATATAGCCTTTCACTACTTTTCCGTTGCGAAAAATGACCCCCTCTTTAAGAAGCATTTCCCTCTGTTTCCCTTCCCCGCCAAAAGCGAACCCGGAAGCAACCGATCCGTCGGCACGGACCACCCGGTGACACGGCGTTAGAGAATTATCAGGGTTGTCATGCAGAATTCTGCCCACTTGTCTCGGACCAATTCCGACCATTACCCCGATCTGTCCATAGGACATTACCCTTCTCTTCGGTATCCCTCTCACAATTTGATATACTCTCTCGGAAACATCATCCATGAAATGAGCATATACGAAATCCCCGAGCGTCGTCTAATTAACACCGATACCTATCCGGAGTCTCTCGCTGCCGCCCTAAGTTTATTCAAAAAAGAAACTCTGTCAACCGCTGAGCGCCGCCGGCTGATTGTTGACCTTCTCGATCTGGTTCATTGGGGAGACCAGAATGATCAGGGTGCCAAGGATGAGGCGGTTAGCCTTACCACCCGCCTGCTTCTCTCCGACCCTTTGACTGACCAACAAGCCGGCGCCCTCGCCCGCTGCTTTCGCCTGATCAGGAGTCACGACCTCTGGCCGCTTGAGCAGGAAGAAGATGGTCGCCATTTTCATTTCGACCCCGGCGAGATGGTCGAGATCATGGCCGGTGACTGGCAGACGATTAACCAAGTATTTTCTCGTTTCCCGGAACGGGCCAGCCACTGGCAAACGTCACTCCGAAAAATTGAGACTTCAAAGGCCCCCAAAACTATCTATCGGATGTTGGAGCTTCATCCCGACGATGTCGCGCCGGTCAGGCAATTCGGCATGATCCCGGAAGGTCTTCACCGCTATGTCAATTTGCCTTCAGTAATTGCCGTTCATCAAGAGCAGTACTTTGGTCACGGCCACCTGCCACATCCTTCGGGGGTCGAATGGTTGGCGGAGAACCTGTACCTTTCCAAAGCTAATCTGTTGACTGAAAACTGGGATGAGTGGGAACGGGCTACCCCCTCTCCCTTCAAACTTGGGCTGGGCACCACCACCGCCGAAAATATTCGCCATCGTGGCTCCGCTTTCTTTGGTAGTTATATCTTTGAAATTGTCTTACCGGCGGATCGGCTCGTCGCCGCCCCCAAAGACGGTCTGCCGGAGGATGAGCGTACCGTCTTCTTCCATATCGAACCCGCGGCGATTAAGGCAGTCTATGAAGTGGAACCGATTTCGCCCTCCACTCTCTGGGAGCAAATCCAAAGACAAAAACCAAGGTCGTCTCTAAACAGATTGCTCGGCCGCTGATTACTTTCTACCGACAGGTCTTGGCTTTCGTATATCCGGCTTTCCTGGCCTCCGCCTCGGTGCAGAACCATTGCTCGCCTTTGTCCTCCTGGACAATTGCCGTCTCGTACTGCGTGCACCCGGGCAGGTGATAGGTATATTTATTGATCGGAAAATCAATATTGCCCTTAATCGCGCATTTTGGGTCTTTGGGAACCTTAGATTCGCATTTTCCATACACACCCAAAGCCGCGGCCCTCGCCTCTTCGCCTACCTTTTTAATTTCCTCTTTTTCCGCCGTTTCATCGGAGTGATAGCGCACCCAGCCGCTGGCCACCATTTCTTTATTGATCAATTTATTACCGACATAAATCATCGCCATTCCCCGGCCATATTGGTCGGGGATAACTCCGTCCAGACGAACCTTTTTATCTTCTGTCAGTTTTTTTAGTAACTCATTAGCTTCTTTACTGCCGCACAGTCCCGTCTCTGGCGCATCCGCATATCGTAACCTCACCCTTGTTTTGTTGTCGGCGAGAACAATCGTATCGCCGTCAACTGTTCCGGCCACCAATGTTCCCTTATCGCTTGCCCCATTTCCGGAGAGTAAAAATGCATTGAATAACAGCGATGCCACTAGCATCAAAGCCAAAAACACCTTCCCCATGCCTCTATCATAAACTACCCCGCCAGAGAGGTCCGACCTCTTGACACAACAAAGATAGCTATTTTCAAAGGACAGGAAATTAGGAGAACTATTCATAACAACGAATGGTGGTTTGTGATTGTTGATGTCGTATCGGCTCTAACTGGTTCTGTTCAGCCCGATGGATATATCAAAGATATGCGCAGACGCGATCCGGAATTTTCCAAAGGGTGGGGGCAAATTGCCACCCCCCTTTCAATTCAAACACGTGGCAGGGCGCAAAAATTGAATTGTGCCAATACCGAAGGCATTTTTCGCATCATCCAGTCTATTCCCTCCCCCAAAGCCGAACCATTTAAGCGTTGGCTGGCCCGGGTCGGCTACGAACGAGTCCAGGAAATTGAAGACCCGGAGTTGGCCACCAAGCGAACCAGGGCCCTGTATCAAGCCAAGGGCTATTCCGACTCCTGGATCGAAAAACGAATGCGGGGAATAGAAGTCAGAGAAACTTTAACTGGGGAATGGAAGAAACGAGATGTTGGCGGAGATCGAGAATACGCTATCTTAACCGCCGAAATATCAAAAGCTACTTTTGGCATGACTCCGACGCAGTACAAAAAGTTCAAAAATTTAAGAAGAGAAAACCTGCGGGATCATATGAACGATTTGGAACTAATTTTTTCTATGCTTGGAGAGGCCTCGACGACCCAGATCGCCAAAGGTAAGGATGCCCAAGGCTTTGGAGAAAACAAAAAACCGCCATTCATCCTTTTTGTCCAGCAATCTGAATTTCGTCTACCCACTTTTCCACCACTGTTTTCAAACGTCCAGGTCCCGTCGTCACCGGCCATTGATTTATTATTTCCGTCGGAAGATGTTTAACCAGGAAAGAGTTTTTGTCCATCCTAAACGCGGTTACCAGTCTGCAACTCCCATCCAAATTAATTTCATCTTTGTAATCTTCGGCTGGATCAGCCGCGTCAAACCTCTTTTCAAGTTCGTCCTGTTCAACTTAGTCGCTGTTTCAGCAATTCAGCCGTTGTATCCCCACTTATTTCGTTAGCCATATTGTCTGTCCTATAATTCGGGGTGCTGGGAGTTGGACCCAGGCCGAACGACCCCCAGCCGTTCATACTACCGTTATACGACACCCCGTGCAGTGCCTATTTTACCATGCTCAGCCTCATTCTCCTTAATAGACTTCGTCATGAGTACCAATTTTCAAAAGAAAGATGAGGTCGCTTTCCAGCCTAAATTTTATTCTAATTCCCATTCCGACCGACACAGACCAATATTGACTATTTTTTAGTTTGTGGAGACGTATTGATGGATGATTCGGGTCAAGTTGTAGATACGACAAAATCTTTCTGATCCGGGTATTCAGACCTTTGTTGATTCGGGAAATCTTAAGTAGTTGTCTGGTGAACTTATCAGAGAAGACGATATGGTACATCGCCTACTCATTGTCAAGTTTTTGAAAGAAGTCGTCAATGTCACCTTGGTTTTTAAGAACCATAGCCTTACCTTCTTTATAATCCTTTTGGGTTTCATCAAAAAGAACGTCAAGTTCGCTCTCACTAATTAGTTTTCTGACCGCGGTCCGGGTTAGATCGCTAAAGGAGGCATAATAACCAGCCTCGACCAACTTGTTAGCTTGCCCGCGCAACTTCTCGGGAATACTTATATTTATTGTATCCATACAGTTATCATACATTATTTGTATGATTTGTCAACTCTGATCATTCAATCCGGCGCCAAAGGGGGTCTTGCAAAGATAACCCGAAGGGGTTAATCTGGGAGTATGCCAAAAAAAGCCAAAGCCGAAAAAACAGTTGCCAAACACTCCGACCGTGACCAACGTCTGATGGCTATCAAGATCGCCATGGCCCAAATCGAAAAACAATTTGGTGCCGGAGCAATTATGAAGATGGGAGATGAACATATCAATCAAAAAATCTCCGTCATCTCCACTGGTTCGATTAGTTTGGACATGGCTCTCGGCGTCGGCGGTCTTCCTCGCGGTCGCGTCACTGAAATTTACGGGCCCGAGGCGTCCGGTAAAACCACCCTCGCTCTTCATGTTATAGCCGAGGCCCAAAAACAAGGCGGTGCCGCCGCCTTTATCGATGCCGAACACGCCCTTGATCCCAAACGCGCCCATGGTATTGGGGTGAAGCTTGAAGACTTGCTCCTTTCCCAGCCGGACAACGGCGAACAAGCCTTGGAAATTGCCGAAACTCTGATCCGCTCCGGCGGGGTAGATGTCATTGTCATCGACTCCGTCGCCGCCTTAGTTCCCAAATCCGAAATCGAAGGTGAGATGGGCGACTCCGTCATGGGTCTCCAGGCCAGGCTGATGAGCCAGGCCCTCCGCAAGATGACCGGCGCCATCAGCAAGAGTAAGTGCGTCGTTATCTTCACCAACCAACTGCGCGAAAAGATTGGTGTCATGTTCGGTAATCCGGAGGTGACCACCGGTGGCCGGGCCTTGAAGTTCTACGCCTCCGTCCGGATTGACATGCGTAAAATCGGCAATATTCAGGAGGGCGAGGAAATTATTGGCAGTCGTCACCGGGCCAAGATCGTCAAAAACAAAGTCGCCCCCCCCTTCAAAGTGACCGAATTCGACATCCTCAACGACGGCGGTATTTCCGTTACCGGTGACCTCTTGGATGTCGCCATCAACTCCGGCATCATCGAAAAAGCCGGCGCCTTTTTGAAGTACAAGGGTAAGCTCCTGGCCCAGGGTCGGGAAGCCGTTCGAAAACTTCTAACCACTAATCTTGATCTCTTTGATGAAATAAAGGCGGCCGTCATCGCCGCCCCCTCCGCCCATGAGCCAACTCCCGTCGAGTGACTCGAAGGCGGCTCTCACGGCGACCGCCATCCGCTTTCTCTCCTTTAGATCTCGCTTCAAGGCGGAGGTCATCAATCACTTAGCGAAGAAGGCCAAAGAGCTTGGTCTGGCCGATCCCCTTACTTTAATTAATCAAATTATTGCCTCCCTGGAGAGAGCCGGCTTTATTGACGACGCCAAGAATCTGGCCGGCTACATCCGCTATCGGCTGGAGACGAAAATGAAGGGGCCGTACTGGATCAAGTCCAGTCTGCTTCGTCTCGGGCTCGCCAAAAGCGATATTGAACGCTCCCTTGCAGAAAATGCCGGTCGGGAACTACAAAAGAATATCATCCGCCTGTTTATCGAAAAAAAAGTCGGAGGCAAAGATGTCGATATGAAAACCAAAGCCAGGCTCTATCGCGCTCTGATAAGCCGCGGCTTCTCTGTCTCTCTGGTAGCCGAGGCGTTTGACGAGAGGTAGCTCCTCGAAGTATAATCAACTACTAGATCAAATCACAAAGCCAGGCAATCTAAATCACATGACTTTTAACTCTTTGCCGGATCGAGATAATCTCTCCTAAACCCGCAGGCCGGGTTGTCTTTGTTTGATTTGATCACATTACTATTTGTGATTAAATAACATGTCTTTACTCTCCATTCTCAAATCCAAGTCGGCTCCGACCAGGCTGTTCACTACCAAATCAACTGTCGCTACCGTCACCAAACCGACAACCCCCGGTCCCGACCTGGCCCAGATCCAGTCCACTGCCCGCGAAATCATCCTCGAGGCCAAGGATGAGGCCATTAGGATCAAAGACCAGGCGGTCAGGGACGCCAGAGAGCGCTTGTCGGAAATCGAGGCCCAGGCGAAATCACTGACCCAAAAACAGCAGGAACTCACCCGCCAAGACGAATTATTGAATCGCGCCCGCATCGGTCTTGATGAGGAAGACAAAAAGGTTGAAAAACTAAAAGGCGACCTGCTGGGCAAACAGGAAGAATTGGTCAAAAAACTGGAAAAAATTGCCTCCCTGACCACCGATGAAGCGCGGGAAATTCTCCTGACCGAGATCCGGAAAAAATCGACCGCCCAAATCGCCAAGGCCATCAAAGAAGCCGAGGAAAAGGCCAAGACCGAATCTGATGAACTAGCCCGCGAAATCCTGGTCGACGCCATGCGCGCCGGTGCCACCGACTACGTCGCCGAGTTTACCGTTTCCACCGTGGCCATTCCCGACGAGGAAACCAAGGGCCGCATCATCGGCAAGGAGGGCCGCAATATCCGCGTTTTCGAAAAAGTCTCCGGCGTTGATATCAGTATGGACGAAACGCCAGGTGAGATTCGTCTCTCTAGCTTCAACTCGGTCCGCCGCGAAATCGCCCGCGTCGCTCTTACTCGTTTGATCAAAGACGGCCGCATCCAGCCGGCCCGGATCGAGGAATATCTCGAGCATGCCCGACTCGATGTCGAACGGATTATGTTCCAGGAAGGCGAGAGGCTTTGTCACGCCGTTGGCGTTTACAACCTGCCCCGCGAAATCATCGCCATGCTGGGCAAATTCAAATTCCGCTCTTCCTATGGTCAGAACATGATCGCCCACACCCTGGAAGAGACTCAAATCGGTATTCGTCTGGCCCAGGAGGTCAAAGCCAATGTCGACACCGTCCGCCTCGGTTGTCTGCTCCATGACATCGGCAAAGTTGTCGACGATATCGAGGGCAGCCACGTCGAACTGGGGGTCAACTTCTTGAAGAAATTTAATCTCCCCATCGCCGTCGTTGACTGTGTCGAGCAACACCACGAGGACAAGGAATTTACTAGCCAAGAGTCGGTCTTAGTCTACATCGCTGACGCTATTTCCGGCGCTCGCCCCGGCGCCCGCCACGAAAACGTCGAGGACTACATCAAGAGGCTTAACCGACTTGAAGAGATTGCTAATAGCCATGAGGGTGTCGCCGAATCCTTCGCTATCCAGGCCGGTCGCGAACTTCGGGTCGTCGTCACTCCGGAAAAAGTTGCCGATGACCAACTGCCGATTTTGGCCAGCACCATCAAGGACGAGATCCAAAACAGTCTTACCTACCCCGGTACCGTCAAGGTGACCGTCGTTCGGGAGACCCGCGCCATCGAGGTGGCAAAATAGGTAGACTACGTCAATGAGGAACAGAATTAAATACTCGCAAAATTTTCTTGTCAGCAACGAGTTGGTTAGGAGTCTTATTCGTAAATCCAGCCTTTCTTCTGACGATATCGTCTTTGAAATTGGTGCCGGTGAAGGAATAATTACCCAAGAACTTCTCAAAAAATCCAAAAAAGTTGTCGCCTTTGAGCTGGACAGAGACTTGCTTAATAAGTTGTCTGAAAAATTTAGAACGGAAAGATTGTTGGAATTAAGAAACGAAGATTTTTTAAATTGTGATTTGCCAAGTTATTCGTACAAAGTCTTTTCCAACATTCCTTTTAACATTACCTCTTCAATAATCAAAAAATTGACATTAGAGGCTAGTCCACCAGAGGACTCTTATCTCATTGTTCAGAAAGAGGCGGCCATGAGGTTTGTCGGAAAACCGCTGGACAGCAAAAACAGTCAGCTGGCGATAGTTTTAGCTCCATGGTTCGAGTTTCGTTTTATTCATCAGTTCAGGCCAAGCGACTTTTCTCCGAGGCCAAACGTAGACATCGTTTTTCTTGGAATCCGAAAAAGAAAAGAACCATTGGTTGATAATAAAAATAAAGACAAATACAGAGATTTAGTCATTTATGCATTCAGCCAGACTAAGCCCAATATCTCCGAAGGTCTTTCAAAAGTCATAGACAAACAAAGTGTAATTAAATTAGCCGAAAAGGTTGGTTTCTCTCCAAATGCCAAGCCCAGTGAACTGGATCTCGAAGATTGGATCAGTCTTTTTGGCCTATTTATTGACTTACCGGACAAACAACAAAACATTGTAAGGGGTTCTTTTGCAAAACAACTCGAGCAACAAAAAGATATCGAAAAGATAAACAGAACTAGAATCGATAAAAATTGGAGAAACTATCGGCATTAGACCTCGGGGCTTGCATAACAGTGAACTCTGGTGGTAGTATCAGTCAAAATTATTATTAAAGAAAGTTATGACCAAACAAGACGCCATTAACATCGTTGCCAAAAAAGCCCACCTCACCAAGAAAGCCGCCAAGGAAGCGATCGAAACCTTTTTTAGCGAGGTTATCACCGCCCTCAACAAAGGCGACAAAGTTGTCATCTCCGGTTTTGGCACCTTCTACGTTGCCAAAGTCGCCGATAAACAGGTCGTCCCTTTCGGCAATGAAAAGGCCCGTCAGACCATCAAGGGTCACAAAGTGATCAACTTCCGCGTCGGCAAACCTCTGAAGAAGAAGGTTTGGTAAGCCGAAGGTGGTGAGTATGCCCGAACCAAAATATTTCATCAAGACCTTCGGTTGTCAGGCCAATAAATCTGACTCCGAGCGCATCGCCGGCGACTATCAGGCCCGCGGTTTCAGTCCAGCCGCCACCTGGCGTGAAGCCGACGAAATCGTCATCAATACCTGCTCCGTCAGGCAAAGGGCCGAGGATCGCGTCCAGGGCTTTCTCCTCAACGTCGAAAAATACTTCACAAAAGGACCCGAGCAAGCTGGTCGCGCGAGGTGTCGCTCCTCAGAGCGACCAAAGATTATTCTCACCGGCTGCATGCTCCATCATGGGGCCAAAAATCTGAAGACAAACCTGCCCCTGATAGATGAGGTTCTTCCTATTGCTGAAGTCGGTTTCAACTCGCCGGCCGTCAGAGCTGACAAAAATCACGCTTTTATCCCGATTTCCTCAGGCTGTAATTCATTTTGTACTTTTTGCATCGTCCCTTACTCCCGCGGCAGAGAATTTTCTCGACCAGCCGCGGAAATCCTGAGCGAAGTCGAAGGACTTGCCGCTACCGGCTACACCGAAATTACCCTCCTTGGCCAAAACGTCAATTCCTATGGACTGGAAAAAGCGGGCATCGGCTATCGCAAATTGCTCATGAGCCGCGCGGGTTTCACGGTTGGTGATATTCCCAGCAACCAATCGCAATATTTTCCACCCGATGGCCTTCCCCCCTTCGTCACCCTGCTCCGCCAGATTAGCCGGATCGCCGCTATCGGGAAAATTAATTTTATGACCAGCAATCCTTGGGATTTCGCCGACGAACTAATCGCCGAAATTGCCGCCAACCCGAAAATCAGCCGCTTTGTCCATTTGCCGGTCCAGTCGGGTAGCGATCGGATCCTGTCTCTCATGAATCGCGGTTATACCCGCGCCGATTTCCTCACTTTAATTAATAAAATCAAAAAGGCCATTCCCGACGTTACTTTCGGCACCGATATTATCGTTGGTTTTCCGGGAGAAACCGATACCGACTTTATGGAGACGGTCGATTTAGTTAAACAGGTCGATTTTCAGGTCGCCTTCGTGGCCCAGTATTCCCCCCGGCCCGGTACCGCCGCTTGGCGCATCTACCCCGATGATGTTCCTGCTAAAGTGAAAAAGGAGCGCTTTCGTATTCTGGAAGAGTTGACCAATCGCGCTCACTTACACCATCGTCCTTATGTCCCCTAAACCGAAAGTCTTCATTATCGTCGGCCCAACCGCCAGTGGCAAAACGGCCCTCGCCCTTCGCCTCGCCGAAGCCTCGGCGAAGGCGGGCCAATTCACCTCGATCATTTCCGCCGACTCCCGCCAGGTCTACCGCGGCCTTGATGTCTTAACCGGCAAAGATATTCCCGCCGAAAAAGCCAACCTCCGTTTGTTCGGCCTCGATCTCATCGACCCCGACCAAACCATGAATGCCGCCCAGTATTCTGACTACGCCCGGGCGATTTTAGCGAAAGAAATCAAAGCCGGTCGGCAGGTTATCGTTGTCGGCGGCACCGGCTTTTATCTTAAAGCCTTTGTCAGCCCGGGCAGCCTCGCCGCCGTCACTCCCAATGACCGCCTCAGACAGGAATTGAACCGGCTCCCGGTGAGAGAGCTTCAACATAGACTAAAAGAGATCGACGCCAAAAGATTGGCCGCCATGAACCAATCCGATGTCGCCAACCCCCGCCGCCTCATTCGCGCCATTGAAATCGCCTCCTCGCCCAGCCCTTCAGGGTCCGTCCCCGAAGGTCACCGCTACTCATTTGTTTGGGTTGGCCTATCGCTCCCCCTCGAAGAAATCAAGAAAAAGATTGCCAAACGCGTTGACCGGCGGCTACCTAGCGCCATTTCTGAAGTCAAGTCCCTCTTGGCCGCTTACCCGGATCGTCGCCTGCCTATCTATACCTCCCTCGGCATTGCCCCCATCCTCCGTTTTCTTGATGGCGAAATTAGCCACGCTCAAGCCCGACAACTCTGGACGACCGAAGAAGTCCAGTATGCGAAGCGGCAATTAACCTGGTTCAAAAAACAGCAACAAATAATTTGGTATGATCAAGATAGAATTAGTTCCCTGTCATTCCCGACCTGATCGGGAATCTATACAAATACATATGACCAGCAAAAAGGTGACCGTTGATTTATCTTTCAAGAGCTACGTTTTAGCGGTTCTCGTCCTACTCTCGATCCTCTTCTTCCAGAACATTCTCGGTATTTTGATACTGGTCTTTGTTTCTTTCCTGATCGCTGTCGCCGTCGTCCCTTTTGTCAATTTTCTTGAGAAAAAAGGTGTTCCTCGCGGACTATCCACCCTGATCATTCTCCTTTTGATTTTTTCCGGCCTGATTACCCTGGCCGTTTCCATGATCTCTCCTCTTATTAACCAAACTATCAGTTTTCTCCAGCAGCTGCCACCCTTGATCGAGAGGCTGGCTCCCTATAATATCGATCTTTCCTCGGCTTTGACGCCCCAGCTTACGTCGGCCCCCGGCAATGTCATCAGGTTAGCCGCCGGCACCTTCTCCAGTCTTCTGGCCCTCTTTACTGTCATTGTCATTAGTTACTATCTCGTCGCCGAGCGCTCCCGCCTCAAAACCCGCCTTGAGTCTTGGTTTGACGCCGCCCGCGCCAAGAGATATCTTCACTCGGTCGAAGAGCTCGAAAAACGGCTCGGCTCCTGGGTCAGAGGCCAAATCTTCCTCATGTTTCTGGTCGGTTTCCTAAGCTATATCGGCTTTGTCCTCATTGGCCTGCCGTCAGCCGTGCCCCTGGCCGTGATTGCCGGCATTCTCGAACTGCTCCCGAATGTTGGTCCGACCCTCGCCGCCGTCCCGGCCGTGATTGTCGGCTTCTCGATCTCGCCAACCCATGGCCTGCTCGCCCTTGGTTTGACCATCCTGATCCAACAGCTGGAAAATAATGTTTTTGTTCCGAAAATCATGCAGCACGCCACCGGCCTTCACCCCGTTGTTACCATCCTCGTTTTGATGATCGGCTATCGCTTGGGTGGCCCCCTTTTGGCCGTCCTCGCCCTGCCCCTGGTTTTGAGTTTGTTGTTAGTTATCTCCCACCTGCATACTCCCGCGTCAAAAGAGGGCCTGGGTGAGGAAATCAAAGAAGAAATCAAAAAAGATCTTTCTCTTTAAGGTGTTAACTTGACAGGCCTCATAAGCCGGATTCTGTTTAAGAAGATATCTGTCTATGCCTTTAAGCTTCTGGTCGGGGAAAAGACACCCATAGACCAATTCGAAAGTTGCAGCGGGGCGGGTTGCCACTTCAGCCAAGTTACCTTGGCCAAATCCCCGACTAATGTCGGGACGTTTCACCTTTAATCGTCTCTGTGGCCCTATCGCGGTCCGATACTTGCGTACCGGACGACCGCCTTTCGGGGGTCACCCTGTCTTTTAGCTGTCCGGACTTTCCTACCCGCTAAGCGGGTCATCTTCCCGGGCCTGCTTGTTAACACTCCACATTATACCACTTTAGCCTCATTATTGCCTGGTTTCCTTGACAAATTCCGGCCTGGAACCTAGGATTAAACCATGACAGATAATTTTTTCGTGAATGTTCAAAATTCACTTTCCCAGGCGACCATTTCCATTTTGACCAGCATCGTTTCCTACATTCCCACTCTTCTGGCCGCCCTGATCGTCTTCGTCATCGGCCTGGTCCTGGCCAATTGGCTGAAACTCCTGGTTATCAAACTCACGAACCTGCTCCGCCTCTCCGATCTCCTGGGCAAAGGTGGCGCCAAACAGTTTTTAGCTAATGCCGATGTTACCCAAAAAGTGGAGATCGTCATCGGCCAATTGGTTCGCTACATCGTCATTCTTATCTTCGCCGTCGCCGCCATTAATCTTCTTGGTCTCAATACCGTCACCCAGGTTCTGAATGGTTTGCTTAGTTACATCCCGAATATTCTGGCCGCCGTCTTCATCCTCGGTGCCGGAGTCGTCCTGGCCGGCTTCCTCGAAAAAGTAGTCAAAGGCTCGCTTGGCAGTATTGATTTGAAATTGTCCCGTCTCATGGCCAAAGCCACCAGTTATTTAATCGTCATCTTTGCCGCCCTGGCGGCTATCAGCCAGTTGGGAATTGCCAAAAACTTTATCGATACCCTTTTCGTCGGCTTCGTCGGCATGCTCGCCCTCGCCCTCGGCCTTAGTCTCGGCCTGGGCAGTAAGGATCTGGTCAAAAGCATTCTCGAGGACTGGTACCGGAATTTCAAGAAAGACCTAAAATAGTCCCCAGCCGGGTCACAAAAAACCCGAGTGAAGGAAAACCTATCATCGGGTTTCTTGGTCGAGTTATTTAGCTCCAATTTTGAACATTTTGGTGCCGCAAACGGGACAAATAGCGCGGGCAGCCGGTTTACCATTTTTCATGGTAAGGGTTTCAAATTTTTCTACGTCTCTCTTAGCGCGACACTTAACACAGTACATTGTCATAAGATCATTCACCCCCTTTCGATTGCCGGAGGCTAGCGCGCTAAATAAAGCCAAAGCGCTATCTCCAAAGCTAGAGCAAGCATAGTGAGAACGATTACCTTTGTCAAGTCAGACCGGAAATATTTAGCTTCAACCCCCTCCTTTTTAACCGCCTTCTCTTTTGTTTTGGAGCCATCCATCGCACCAAAAGACACTTTGAAGCCGCCCATGCCTGCGAGCCGCTGACCGGTGCGCACTTTTTGCTTTCTGGTTCTCTTTTTTGCCATATTCCTATCTTATCAGCATCGGCAGACCAATTTGGTACAATTCATTTTGTTATGTCCGATCCGAATATCTATTACATCCTTATTAGCCTGGTCGGTTTTTGGCTCCTGATTCTCTCGTTTATCGTCTTCCGTCTCTTTTTCCACTACCAATCGCTCACTCAGGGCATGTCAAAAAAGGACCTCATCAGCGCTCTCAATAACTTTATCGCTAAAACTGCCGCCAACCAGGAAGTGATTGAAAGCGTCAAAGACCACCTCGCCAAAGAAGTGGCCGCCAACCAGCTCCATCTTCAGAAAGTCGGTTTTCTGCGATTCAATCCCTTTACCGACACCGGTGGTAATCAGAGCTTTATTTTGAGTTTACTAGATGAAAATGGGACCGGGGTTGTGATAAGCTCATTGCATAGTCGGGAAAACACCCGCATTTATGCCAAGGCCATCGACAAAGGCCAGTGCCCAGACCAGGTCTTAAGTAAAGAGGAGCGGCTTGTCATCAGAGATAGCCTTAAATAAATGAACAAAAAAATTATCTATCTTGCCTCTCTGGTCATCGTCTACTTAATCGGCTTGGGCATCGGCTACCTTGCCTTTCCGAAAGCGAGCCCAGAAGGCCTTGTCTCCCCCGCCCTCGAAGAAGGGCTGGCGAAGGCGGGCAAACCCCTGGTCGTTATCAATCCCTCTGAACCGAAAAATCAGACCTGTCCCCTCAATGGCTTGGCTTACACCACTACCGAAAAGAATCTCTGGGAAAAGCGCCGGCCGCTGACGGTTATGATCGAAAATCACCAGGAAGCCCGCCCCCAATCCGGCATCAGCTCGGCCGATATTGTCTATGAAGCCGTCGCCGAAGGCGCGATTACCCGTCTGCTGGCCGTATTTTACTGTGACACTGCCACTACCGATCTGGTTATCGGACCGGTCAGAAGCGCCCGGACTTACTTTCTCGACTGGGCCAGCGAATATGGCAAGTATCCGCTTTACGCCCACGTCGGCGGCGCCAATACCCCCAACAAGGCCAATGCTCTGGGCCAGATCAAAGACTATGGTTGGCAAGGGATAAACGACCTCAATCAATTTGGCTTAGGGGTCAAGGAATGCTGGCGCGACTACACCCGCATCGGCCACGAGGTTGCCACTGAACACACTATGTATTGTTCCACCGAAAACCTCTACAAGGCGGCCCAAAAGCGTGTATTAACCAACCTGGACAAAAAGGGCGACTCCTGGACCAAGTTCTTCGTCCCCTGGAAGTTCGGCGAAAAACCTGATGGCAACACCGGCAAACCGGCGACTGCCGTCGACTTTGACTTCTGGAAGGACTACGCCCAGTATCACGTCACCTGGACTTTCGACGCCAACGCCAAGGTTTACAAACGCGTCAACGGCGGCCAGGCCCACAAGGATAGAAATGCCGATAACCAAATTGAAGCCAAAACAGTTATCATCCAGTTCGTCACCGAGACCGGCCCCATTGATGAAGAAAAGCATATGCTCTATGGTACTACCGGTAGCGGCAACGCCCTTGTTGTAAGCGAAGGCCAAGTCTTTTCTGCCACCTGGAGCAAGAAGTCCCGCCTCGATCGCACCGTCTACAAGGACAGTCGGGGCAAAGAGTTCGTCTTCGTTCCCGGCAAAATCTGGATCGAAATCCTCTCCAAAGCCAACACCTCCGTCTCCTACCAGTAAAAAGGGGTGTGTTATACTGCAGACAATAGTTGTTCATGTATGGCTAAACTCACCGATTTCATGGTCAGCCGCGTCCGGGCGAAACTCATCAAAATATTCCTTTCCCGTCCGACTGAAATGTACTACGTCCGCGAACTCACCCGGGCCGCCAAAGAAGAGATCAACGCCGTCCGTCGCGAACTCGCCCGGATGACAGAGAAGGGCATGGTCAAAAATGAAAAACGCGGCAATCGGCTCTACTACCAGTTTCGCGACACCTACCCCTTTTACGAGCCGCTTCTTTCCATTGTCGTCAAAACTACCTCCCTCGGTAAGAATCTCATTACCAATCGCGGCAAACTTGGCTTTATCAAATTCGCTTTTCTCTCCGGCCGGTTTATCCGCGGCCTCAAGCGGGGGCCAAACGACGTTGATCTGGTCGTTATCGGCCAGGTCATCTCGCCCCAGCTGGCCATCATCGTCAAAGACTACGAAGAGGCGGCCGGTACCGAGGTGAACTACTCGACCATGACCGAAGAAGAATTTGGCTACCGTCTCTCCCGCAAAGACCCCTTCATTACCGGCATTCTTATTCAACCGCGGGTCATGATCATCGGCGATGACGTCGATATGGTGGTATAGCTATATGGTGAGCCTGGTCGAACCATGAATCAACAAAAAATAATCAAAGCCGGCAACTCGCTCGCCATCACCCTGCCATCACGATTGGTTAGGGCCTTGGGCCTCCGCGCCGGCGATCCGGTCACCGTCGGCCAGTCTCTCGATCAGACCCAAATCGTCTGTCATTTCGATTCCCCCCGCCAGCTCTCTCTGACCCCGGCCACCCTCCGGGAAGCCGGGACTCAACTTGTGCCCAAACCATAGTACAATTCACTTCATGCGCCAAAGTCGCGGCCTTCTCTTTTTCATCTTCACCCTGGTTCTTTTTTGTCTTTATTTAAATCTCCCTTTTGATCTGCAGTTTTCCCGTAAAATTCTAAACAAAGAATTTAGCTTCAACTTACCCCGACCCCGGATTAATTTTCGCCTCGGCAAATCCGTTTTTAATCGCGACCTCAATTTCAAAAAGGGTCTCGATCTCTCCGGCGGCATGCAGGTCACCCTCCTGGCTGATATGGAGCAAATTGGCCAGCCAAGTCGGACTACCGCTCTGGAGTCCGCCCGCTCGGTCATCAGCCGCCGCGTCGACCTTTATGGTGTCTCCGAGGCCACCGTCAAGACATCGGTTGCGGGCGCTGACTATCGCCTTATAGTCGAACTGCCGGGCGTCGACAAGCCCCAGGAAGCCCTCGACCTCATCGGTCAAACCGCCAGTCTGGTTTTCGCCACCCCCATCTATCAGGCCGATCCGGCCTCACCCGGGGCAGAACCCCAACTGGTCACTTTCGTCCCTTCCGACCTTACCGGCAAAGATTTGAGCTTAGCCCAGGTGACTTTTGAAACTCAAAACCGCCAACCCGCTGTCTCCATCAAATTCAAAGACCCCGGTCGGGACAAATTCGCCAAACTAACCAAAGAATTCTTAGGCAAACCGCTCGCCATTCTCCTAGACAACTCCCTTCTTTCCGCCCCCACCGTTCAGTCGGAAATAACTACTGGCGACGCCATTATCTCCGGTAGTTTTACCCTCGACGAAGCCAAGTTTCTGGCCACCCAACTCAATGCCGGCGCTCTCCCGGTGCCCGTCAAGATTCTTTCCCAAAAGGTCATCTCGGCCACCTTGGGTGAGGACTCTATTCGCCAAAGCGTCCTCGCCGGCGCTATTGGTCTTTCTATCGTCGCCGCCTTTATGATTCTCTATTATGGCTGGCTCGGGGTTATCGCCGTCATCGGCCTAGGCGTCTACAGTCTGATTACCGCTACCCTTTACCGCCTTATTCCCGTCACCCTGACTCTCCCCGGCGTCGCCGGTTTTCTTCTCTCTATTGGTATGGCCGTCGACAGCAACATCCTCGTTTTCGAGCGTTATCGGGAAGAAATCAGGGCCGGCCGTTCCTGGCCGGTTAGTCTCGAGCTGGGTTTCGGCCGGGCCTGGAATTCGATCAAGGACGCTAATCTGGCCACCATTATCACCGGTCTGATTCTCTTTAACCCGCTCGATTGGTCTTTCTTGAACGCCTCCGGTGCCGTCCGCGGCTTCGCCCTGACCCTCCTCCTTGGTATTTTCATTTCTCTTTTTACCGGCATTGTCGTCACCCGAACTCTCCTGCGTTTTTTCTACCATGGCACTAATCAATCACCAAACCAGCCCCAACAACCATGATCAATTGGCTGAAACTCCGCTATCTCTATCTCGCCCTCTCGCTCCTGATTATCATCCCCGGCGCCATCTCCCTGGCACGATTCGGTCTCAAATTGAGTATCGACTTCACCGGCGGTTCTGTCCTTACCCTTTCCGACTCAACCATTATTCGCCAGAAAGACATGACCCAACAACAAGCGGATGAAATGGTTGGGAAACTAAAAGAAAAAAACAAAGACCTGAAAATGGTTTCCTTTGAGACTCTCGGCCCCTCATTGGGTCAGGAAACGATCAAGAAGACCATCTATGCCGTTCTTCTGGCTTCCCTGTTGATCTTGATTCACATTACCCGGGCCTTTAAGCAATTAAAGTTTGGCGTCTGTGCTCTCCTGGCCATGCTTCACGATAGCTTAGTGCTTTTGGGCATCTTCTCCCTCCTCGGCCACTTCTTTGGCATCGAAGTCGATCTTTTATTTGTCACCGCCACCCTGACCGTTCTCTCCTTCTCAGTTCACGATACCATTGTTGTTTACGACCGCATTCGCGAACTCCAAAAACGCCACTCCAATGAGTCTGTCTATGACCTGGCCAACCAGGCCGTCAGCGAGACCATGATCCGCTCGCTTAACAACTCCCTCACCATCATCTTCATGCTTCTGGCCCTTTTTCTCCTTGGCGGCGCCTCGACCCGCTTCTTTGCCCTCGCCCTGCTTATCGGCACCATCTCCGGTTCCTACTCCTCGCCCTTCACCGCCGTCCCGCTCCTTGTCATCTGGGACGACCTCCGCAAATCAAGAGGTCGGACCTCTTGACGCCACTAGGCCAGTTCTTTGATTCGACCAATCAAATACTCGCGCTTGTTTTTACTCGTGTCCTCCAGCACTTCTTCAAATAAAATATTCAAAACTTGGCCGATTTTCGGCCCCGGTTTAATATTTAGTATTTCCATCACGTCCTGGCCGTTAACGGCCATATCGGATACCTCCATCGGCTCAAACAATTGCTCACCGATTCTTTTCTGAAATTCCATCAATCGCCAACTGGTCGTTTTACTGCCGCCGCCAAGCCGGTCGCCGATCCGCAGGTTAATCATATCGTTAATATTTTCTTTGCCAACTCGCCTGATGAAACGCCTGATCGCCGCATCGGTCATTTCCGGCTGGTAGGCGAACATATGCCAGCGAACCAAAGTCGTTAGTTTGGCTTTTTCCTTGACCGACAGTCGCAAATCGTCAGCAATTTTCGCCACCATTCTTTCACCGATCACTTCATGGCCATAAAAAGTCGCCGCCGCGTGGGTCGATTGTTCCGTCTGACATTTCGGGCAGCGCAAATGATCATCGACCAGGTCACTTTGTTTAATCAAAGCACCGCAATTAACGCAGTGATATCTTTTTGTTGCCGGCTTACCGATATCGTGAAGCAGGGTTGCCAGCCGGACCAGAGGGTCGCGACTGGGACAGCCGGCCAGGCTCTCGAGCATATGGTCAAGGACATCCAGGGTGTGGTGGCCGGTTTGATCCACCCCCCGGGCCGCCAAAATCTCAGGGATGATCTGTTCCATCAGCCCGGTCGAGATCAATAGGCGCAGGCCATCAGCCGGGTAGCCACTGCCGATTATTTTCAGCAGTTCATCACGCACCCTTTCCCGGCTGATATTGGCCAGTAGCGCCGCCTTCTTCCCGATTGCCGCCAAGGTTTTTTCTTCGATCCGAAATGACAGCGTCGCCGCCAGCCGGATTGCCCGCATCATCCGTAAAGCATCTTCGCCGAATCGCGCTTCGGGATCGCCGACCGTCCGGATGACCCCATCTTCAAAATCTTTCAAACCATCGACTAAATCAATCAACTCGCGCCTGCTCATCACCACCGCACTAATGGTGAATTCGCGCCTCTCGACGTCTTCCGCCAAAGTCTTACCCCAGGTTATTTGGTCGGGGTGACGGAAGTCGGTGTAGCCCTTTTCCGATCGGTAGGTCGTTATTTCATAGACTTCATCGCCGATAGCCATGCCGACCGTCCCGAAATCATTTTCGTAGTATGGTTCATACTCCTTCGTTATTGCCTGAATTTCTTCCGGCGTGGCGTTCGTCGTCAAATCGCAATTAAGCGGTTTTTTAGAGAGCAAAATATTCCGCACCCCTCCGCCCACCAGGTAGATTTCTTTTCCCGCCGCGGCAAAAAGATCAAAAATATGCGTCAGTTGCGCTGGGAAAAGGGCAATTTCATCTGCTAATAACTTTCTTCGGTAATCCATCAGCTTATTTTATCACCGCCGGCCGCGCTATAATCTATCCATGTCCTATGCCAATTTGCTTGATGCGATCAAGCAAAATCAAATCAAACTCGACGAAAAACGCCTCCAAACGGTTTATGACTTTGCCGCCGCCGCCCACGAGGGACAACTGCGCCAAACTGGGGACGCCTACATCACCCACCCTCTTTCTGTGGCCGAAATTCTCGTCGGCTGGCGCCAGCCCCAATCGGTCATCGAGGCCGCTCTCCTCCACGACGTCGCTGAAGATACCGACCACACTCTCGAGGAAATTGCCTCTCTCTTTGGCGAAGAAGTGACTACTCTGGTCGACGGTGTTACCAAGATTAGCCGGGTCAAACTGCGCGGCAGTACCAATGCCGTTTTTGTTGAAAACTTGCGCAAGATGTTTGTCGCCATGGCCCGCGATATTCGCGTCATCCTTATTCGCCTGGCCGACCGCTTTCACAACATGCAAACCCTCGAGGCCGTGCCGATCAGCAAACAGAAACGTATCGCCAAAGAAACCCTGGAAGTCTACGCCCCCCTGGCCGAACGCCTGGGCATGGGTCAGCTGAAAGGGGATTTGGAAGACTTGGCTTTTCCCTATGTTTATCCGA
>Ga0209324_10000284_pt1 | contig 35398 bp, 31 predicted proteins | sample Rifsed19ft3_FD_184015 | JGI IMG/M metagenome (GOLD analysis project Ga0209324, IMG submission 184015) | Soil microbial communities from Rifle, Colorado, USA - sediment 19ft 3 (version 2) | ecosystem: Environmental > Terrestrial > Deep subsurface > Rock core/Sediment | place: Rifle, Colorado...
CGCCCGGACGTCCCCCTTCACCGGCCAGCCCCAGCAGCACACCGGCATCGATATCGCCGCCCCCTCCGGCACCCCCATCCGCGCCCCGGCCGATGGGGTGGTGACCTTCGCCGGCACCCTCCCGGGCTACGGCCACGCCGTCGTGCTCACCCACGGCTTCGGCTTCAAGACCTTCTATGGCCACAACCAGCGGAACCAGGTCAGCAAGGGCCAGACGGTCAAGCGCGGCCAGGTCATCGCCCTCGTCGGCAACACCGGCTACAGCACCGGCGCCCACCTCCACTATGAAGTCCTCCTCAACGACCAGCCCCACGACCCCCTGAAGTACATCGTCGATGAGGGGCAGCGGGCGAAGCTTTAGGCATCGGGCCTCTCGCTGCTCATTTTTCGGCAGTCGTCGAAAATACATCACCCCCCAAAAGATTCTTTGGTCCAGAGACCCCTGAAATTGTGGCCACTTACGGACACGCGCATCTTGGTACGAAGATTGCCGAAGAAGATCCTCAGGGCCTAATCGTAGACAGAATGTGTCCTATTGCGCTCCAGCCCTGATGGTAACTCGCTGTAGCACGGAGAGTCCGCCAACCTCGCATGGTGGTAAGTCTGATCTGCACAGACATGAGCGTCCTTTGGGAGATCTGATCGTAGGTCTCCTGCCTTGGACCTAGGCCTTTCGGGCGGGATCGCCTAGTGCTAAATCCGATGGCCGCATAGGTCCAAATCCGACGTTACAAAGAGAAAGAACGAAATATATTACGTGGAGGTCGTGAAATTGACCGTCGTGCCGAGTTGCTCGCGTTCCCAATCATCCGGTAGAAGCGCTCAGGGGAATCGATGACCGGGGAACTCCTCCGCACCGTCGACATCGTCATCAGTTGGCTTGCCGTCCTACTCGGTGTGGGTTTCTCGGTCATCCCCCGTGCCCCACTCCGATGCCGGCAGATCGCAGTGCTCTTGAGTATCGGGTTGGCCCTCCGCTACATTCTCTGGCGAGCTGTGTTTACGCTGAATCAGGCGACGGTCCTCGAGGCCGTCCTGAGCTACACACTGCTCTTGGCGGAGGTGTACGGCCTCAGCTACCTGCTGGTCTTTTATATGCAATCCTGGAGCAGACCCGACCGGGCCGAGTCTCCGCCGGTCCCGGAACGCACCCCGTCAGTCGACGTTTTTATCACCGTGTGCAGCGAGCCGATCGAGATCCTCTTCCGGACCGCTTTCTGCTGCACCCGCCTCGACTACCCCTCCAAGCGCGTCTATATCCTTGACGACGATGGACGCCAGGAGGTGCGGGAACTGGCAGCCCGACTCGGCTGTACCTACCTCCACCGGCCCAACCGCCTTGGGGCCAAGGCCGGGAACCTGAATTACGGTCTTGCCCACTCGAGCGGCGACCTCGTGGCATGCTTCGATGTGGATCATGTTCCGGTGAATTCCTTCCTCCGGGAGACCGTCGGCTATTTTCGCGACCCCAAGGTCGCGCTGGTCCAGACGCCGCACACCTTCATCAATCCGGATCCCTTCCAGCGGAACCTGCTCCTCTCGCGCCACATCGTCAATGAGCAAGATCTGTTCTTCCATATCGCCATGCCGGGCCGGGACCGCTGGAACGCCGCTTTCTTCTGCGGATCTGCCGCCGTGTTGCGGCGGAGCGCCCTGGTCGAGGTCGGTGGCTTCCGGACAGAAACGGTCACGGAGGATCTCCACACGTCGGTCCACCTGCACTCCAGGGGGTATCGATCCGTTTACGTCGATCGCCCCCTGAGCCGCGGGTTGGCACCGGAGAGCTTTGCCGGCTACCTCAGCCAGCGCCTGCGGTGGGCCCGAGGCGCCGTACAGGGGCTGCGACTCGACAACCCGCTGCTCTTGCCCGGGCTCACGTGGCGACAGCGGGTGCTCTACTTCTTCGCCGTCTATTACTTTCTCTTTCCCTTGCCACGCCTGATTTACACCGTGGCCCCTCTCTGGTTCCTCCTGCTGGGGCTCAAGCCGCTCGTCGCGGATATTCCGGATCTCGTCAACTACTTCATTCCCCAGTTCCTTCTGGCGGTAGTCGTCTTTGACGCCTTTGCCGCGGGTCATCGCAGCAGTTTCGTGTCGAACGCTTACGAGCTGGCTTTGAGCGGTTGGCAGCTCCCGGTGATCGTGCATGCTTTCTTCTTCCCCCGGAGGGGCCAGTTCACCGTCACCCCCAAAGGGGAAACCCGGATGGCGAGCCGTTTTCGCTGGGTGCTGGCCCTGCCGTCACTGGTCCTCGGTTCTCTCCTGGTCTGCGGCATCCTCTGGGGACTCGTTCCCCTGATCTTCGGCCAATGGTTGTCCTCGTACACGGTGGTGAATCTTCTGTGGGCCGCGTTTCACGCCATCACATGTGCCTGGGCCATTGCGGTCGCGTATGAGCGGCCGCAGCGAAGAGAGGCACACCGGGTCCTGGTGTCCCTCCCGGCGCATCTCGAGGCCGGCGGCGACGCTATTGCGGCCACGATCACGGAGCTCAGTGAGACCGGATCGCTCGTGAAGACCCCACAGGTACCGATCCCGGACCTCGTCGAGCTCACGCTGGAGGTCCCCCTCCATGGGACCAGGACGGTCCCGGCGCGCGTGGTGGGCCGGGAGATCTTGGGGTCTCACGAGCTTAAGGTGCGGCTCGCCTTCGACTTACCTTCCCTCCCCCATCGGGAAGCCGTGATCCTAGCGATGTACGCGCACCCCGAGTTTGTCGCGGGTGTGTCCCGGCAAGGGATGGGGAGAAACCTCCTCACGTTTCTCTGCGCTCCCTTGCGGGTGTTCCTCCTGGAGCGTGCCTTCCTTCGCCGGCATCCCCGGTTCATCAAGCACTGGCCCTGTGTTCTCACATGGGACGAGGGGGAGCTATCGGGATTGACGCGCGATGTGAGCGAGGCCGGCGTACGGGCTGTCTTCCGCCGACGGCTTCGTACCTATCCGCCCGGGATCCAGCTTCAGCTGAAGGTGAATGGCGGTGAGATCACTGTTCCAGCCAGCATCCGGTACTGGCGCAAGAGTCTCCGGGGCTGGACTGCGGGAATCGCCATTGAAAAATACCTGCCGCAGGATCTTGACCGGGTACGTGAGGAGCTGTATGGTTTGGCCCGGCCATCTCCCGAAGTTGCCTCGGTGTAGCGCGGGGAGTCACGCCTTGGCTCGACATGGCATGAGACCCTGGTGGTGCGCTGTCCTCCTCGGTGCGGTCTGTTTCGCCGCCTCGCCCGCCGCGGCGCTCGATTGGGAGGCGCTCGGGGGCTATGCCAGCGATTTCGGCAACTCCGGTTACGCGTACGCGGGGGTGGGAATTATCCAGCCGGTTTCCGACCGGATCGCCCTCCGTGCCCGGCTCTTGTCCAGTTACTCGACTTATGAGTTCCAGCAGGCGGGAAGGACCGTCGAGGCGGAGGCCTGGGCCGTCACCCCTCTTGTGGGGTTCAGGTATCAGTTGAGGCCGGATATGTCCGTGTCCCTCTTCGGAGGTGGCCAGATCAAGAGGACGGACTTGGAGGGTCAAGAGCCGTCTACGCGCAACGATGATGGGGGGGCGGCCCAATTCGAGTACCACTACCAGATGTCCCCCCAGGCCGATATCCTGGTGCTCTATCAGTACGCTTCAGGGGATGGTTCGAACTGGGGACGGGTGGCCTTCAAGCGGGAGGTTCTGAGCTTCGGATCGCAGGAGGAATTCGCTCTAGGCTTGGGCCTGGAGGGGATCGGCATGGGGAATGAAGACTTCATGGCGTTCCAGGGTGGCCCCCTGCTCGAGATCCGTCATCGCCCCACCAATGGGAGCTTCCTGATTGGCGTGGGCCCCAAATACTTCTCTGCGGAAGGCATCCAAGACGTTCGACCCTACCTGAGTCTCGGTATCTATTTTCCCTTCTAGAACCCAGCCACGGGCATACCCTTCCGAGTGGACTCGGCCGCCATGGTGCGCGAGTCCAGCGCCTCTGCAGAGTCGGAGCTATCGCTTGGCCGCCTCTTCCCAGGGGACACACTCCATCCCATGGGCCTTGGCGACGGCCGGGTAGGTGACGTGGCCGTGGACCAGGTTGAGCCCCTTGACGATTTCAGGCTTCGCACGGGCGGCCCGCCGCCATCCCCTTTCGGCGATTTCGAGGATGTAGGGAAGGGTGACGTTGGTGAGGGCAAAGGTAGATGTCCGGCCGAAGGCCCCGGGCATGTTGGCAACGCAGTAGTGGATGACGCCATCCACCTGGTATATCGGGTTGCTGTGGGTCGTCGGGCGGGTCGTCTCCACGCATCCCCCTTGATCCACCGAGACATCCACGACGACCGAGCCGGGCTTCATGAGCTTGATCATCTCCCGGGTAACGAGCCGGGGCGCCTTGGCCCCGGGGATGAGCACGGCGCCGACGAGAACATCAGCGCGCTTGACACATTCCTCGATGGTGATGGGGTTGGACATGAGGGTCGTCACGTTCGGCGGGAGGAGCGCTGCCAACGAGCGCATCCTCGAGACGTCTACGTCCAGGAGATAGGCCCAGGCTCCCATGCCTGCCGCCATCTTGGCGGCGTGAAAGCCGACGATGCCACCGCCGAGGATGGTCACGGTGGCCGGTGGCACTCCGGCAATACCGCTCAGGAGCACGCCGCGGCCTCCGCCGGGGCTGGAGAGGTAGGTGGCGGCGATGGGGATCGCCATGCGGCCGGCGATCTCGCTCATCGGCTCCAGCAGCGGTTTGCGACCATCGTCTGTCTCCACCGTTTCGTAGGCGATCCCCACGACCTGTCGCTCGAGGAGGCTGCGGGTCAGCTCGAATTCGGGGGCGAGATGGAGGAAGGCAAAGAGAATCTGGCCGGCCCGGAGAGACGTGTACTCGCTCGGTTGAGGCTCCTTCACCTTGCAGATCATTTCGGCCCTGGCGTAGAGGTCGGCCGCACGGGGGACAACCTCTGCGCCCACCGCGGCGTACTCCTCGTCCCCCATGCCGGCGCCCTGTCCCGCGCCCCGCTCGATGAGCACCTGATGCCCGCGGGCGGTCAGGCCCTGGACCCCAGCGGGGGTCATCGCCACACGGTGCTCCTGGTCTTTGATCTCCTTCGGCACCCCAATGATCATGGTTTGCACGTCCATGGTTCAGGGGTGATGGTTCATGGAAAGCAATGGCTTCCCGTGCTGAACGCTCTACCCTGAACCCTCAACTCTCCACTCTGAACTGATCAGAGGCCCCAATCCCGCGGGTAGCGGAAGTCGCGATCGATCGTCCGGGCCGAGAGCTTGGCAATGATCGGCGGCCGCCGCTTGTACTGGGACGATTGGACTCGCCGAAAGACCTTCTGAACAAAAGCGGCGTCGAAGCCGAGTTCAATCAATGCGGGCAGTTCGTACCGCCGGTCCACCATGTAATACAGGAGCCGGTCCACCGCTTCGTAGGTGAAGCCCAGCTCACCCTCATCGGTCTGTCCCGCCCACAGGTCACCGCTCGGCGCCTTTCCGATGATCTCGGGTGGGACATCGAGATGCGCGGCGAGGCCCCGGACCTGGGTCTTGTAGAGGTCGCCGATGGGGTTCAGCGCCGAGGCCATATCGCCGTAGAGGGTGCCGTAGCCCAGGAGGAGCTCCGTTTTGTTGCTCGTGCCCAGGACCAGCGCCCCCAGGCGGGCGGAGTGATCGTACAGGACCGTCATCCGTTCCCGGGCCATCTTGTTCCCCCGTCGGATGTGATCGACGTCCGGGTATGCGGCGAAGTACGCGTCGATCTGCGGCGTGATTGGGATCTCAAGGAAATGGATCCCAAGGCGATCGGCGATGAGTCGGGCGTGGCTCGCGCTCTCGGGGCTCGAGGACTTATAGGGCATGCTGACCCCCCAGACGTTTTCGGGCCCCATCGCCAACGCGGCCAAGGTGACGGCTAAGGACGAGTCCACGCCGCCGGAAATCCCGACGATCACCCGCGGGAAGCCGGGCCGCCGCACTTCGCTCTGGATGAATCCGGTCAAAACCTTGGTGCAGAGGTTCCAGTCCAGGGTGAGTTCCGGCATGATGATGGGTGGTTTCATGGGGTCTCTTCACCCCGAGCCCGGCGGATGCGCTCGAGATCCCGGGTGATCCGCTTGAGTTCCCGGAGGGTGAAGTCCAGCCGCTCGTCTCGGAGGAGGGGATTGGCGATCCGCTCCCGTCGGACCTCGCGACGGTCAATACCCACGTGCAGGAACGCTTCCTCAAGCTGGGGGCCCTTGAGCAAGACATCCCCCGTGGGGGCGATGACCTCAGACCCTCCCCAAAAGCAGGCGCCGTCCTCGTACCCGACCCGGTTACAGTAGCAGAGGAAGCAGGTAAAGAGCTGGGCGTAGGCGCGGTTCAGGTGCTCCCAGGCCGCGGCATTGGCAAAGGTGCCGTCTGGCCGAAGACCCCGCCCGGGGCTGGCGGAGATACAGAGAATGATCTGGGCGCCGTCCAGCGCAGCGAGGTACGCCGTTGCCGGATGCCAGAGATCCTCGCAGATGGTGAGGGCCATGCGGCCCAGTCGCGTGTCGAATGCCCGCAGGCTCTCCCCTTGGGCGAAATACCGGTGTTCGTCGAACAGGCCATAGGTGGGAAGGTAGAGCTTTCGGTGGAGATGGCGGAGCTTGCCGTCCTCGAAATACGCCGCGGCGTTGAAGAAGCGACGATCCGAAGACTCCTCGACGAGCCCGACGACGATGGCCATCCTTCGGCTCGCGTGCTTGAAGAGATCGAGCCGGGGATCGCGGGGGGTGAGGGCCACTGAGGGGACGAGGTCCTTGAGGAAGTAGCCGGTCAGTGAGAGTTCCGGAAAAAGGAGGAGATCCACACCCTGACCCTCGGCCTCGCGGAGGATCTTGTCGTGAAGGGCGAGGTTTGCGTCCAGATTCCCGAGGGCCGGTGCTAGCTGGGCGATCCCGAGGGTGAACTTCTCCATCGGTCCTATCCTTCCCTTTCTTGACAGGCTGACGGGGATTGTGTAAGGTTCCCGCACCGTGCACGCGGATCGGAGGCGGCCATGGAAGAGACCCTCATGCGCATCCGACTGGCCCTGACCCTTGCCCTCCGGGATCCAGTGGCTGGTGTCCAGGTCCAAGCGGCGCGGGCGCTAGAGCGGATCGAAGGCGTATCCGCGCTGCAGCATCTGGCGGTCACCGCTGACTCCCCCGATACGGCCGGTGCGCTCCGGTCGCTCTACGCCGTCGCGGACATTGGCGGGGAGAATGCATTCGCGATCTTGTGTCACGCCTTACAGGCTCCCCACGCTGAGGTCCGTGCGACGGCGGTCAAACTGCTCGCGCGGACGAAAGATCCGAGGGTCGCGAATCACTTTATCGAAGCCCTGGAAGATCCCAACCCTGACGTCAAGGTCCTCATCCTGGAGGTCCTGGGCGATTTTCAGGAGCCGAGACTGCTGGAGGTCCTCCTGCCACAGCTTCAGCAGGGATCCGGCCCGATCCGAGAAGCGGCGATCACCGCCCTCGGGAATCTGGGAGACCTTCGAGCGGTCGATGCCCTTCTCCCCCTCGTGACCGATCTGACGCCGGCGGTTCGGGAGCGGATCGCGGAGGCCCTGGGTCGTTTGGGCGTGCGCGCGGCAGAAGAGGGAAAACTCAAGGAGATCACCCCGCCAGCTTAGCCTCGTTGTCTTGGAGTACCTTCGCCACATCGATCCGGCGGATCGTCGGGTCAAGCGCGATCACTATGGTCCTGGCGTAGTCTTCCCCCTGCGGATCCCACTCCATCAGGTTGACCTCTTCTCCCTCCACCGCCTTTCCCTCGCGATCCTGCACGATGCGGACCCAGGGCCGAGCAGCATCCTCCCCGCCCGGACGGGTCACCACGCCGATCTCTCCCGTTGTCAGACGCACCGCGGTTCCCGGGGGATAGATGCCGAGCATATCGACGAAGCTATCGAGAGTCAGCGGGTTCAGGGCGGTTCCGGCCAGCTTCTTCATCCGCGAGATCGCCTGGTTCGGGTCGGCAGGTCCCGAGTACACTCGAACCGTGGTCATGGCATCATACGTGTCGGCGACGTGGACGATCATGCTATAGGGGTGGGGCTGCTCGTCAGGCCCCAACCGGGGGTACCCTCTCCCGTCGAAGTCGATGTGGTGTTCCTTCGTCACCCGGAGGGCGATCTCTGATTGCACCCCCATCTGCTCCAGGATCTTCACCCCATCCACCGGGTGCCGTTTGATGATTTCCCATTCCTCATCGGTCAGCTTTCGGGGCGCACGGATGATCGTTTCGGGGATGTTGATCTTCCCCAGATCATGGAGCAGCGCGCCCAGCCCCAGTTCCTTGAGGGCCGCCACGTCAAGGCCCATCGTCTCTCCCAAGGCCATGGTGAGGATCCCCACGTTCACCGAGTGATTGAACAGATACTCGTCGTAGCTCTTGATCATGGTCAGGGCCATGAGCGAGTGTTTCCCCTTTAAGATGCCCCCCACCATGTCCTCCACCGTGCGTTGTACGTCCCCCACGGAGGGGACCTTCCCGAACCGCACCTCTTGGAAGACCTTGCGGATGGTCTGCAGCGCGCGGCTGTAGATAGCTCCCGCCCCGACCCGTTCCTCCACCACCTCGACCTTTCGGGGTGGCTCTGCCCCGTCCTGACTGAGTTGCACGATGAGGATGTGGGAGACTCCGCGTCTCTTGAACTCCTGCTCGAGCTCGTCACGCTTGACATTCCGCCCCAGAAGCTCTACCAGGTGCCGAAGCTCCTCCAACGTACAGCCCTTCAGGAGGGCCAGCCCCTGGATTTCCCCCTTCTCGAGCCGCGTCATGAAGTTCTGGTAGAGCTCAGGCTTGGTCGTCAGGGGCACCCCATCTATGACCAAGGTATCGTGGAGGAGGCCCAGGGTGATCTGCTCCCGGGCTCCCAGCAGCTTCTCGAAGGCGCTTCTCAGGTTCTGCAAGGCGGTGGTCGCGGCCGGATGGGTGGGGGAGTAGAGGCCGAGATTCTTCCAGGCGGCGTTGAGACTCAAGAGGAACTGTTCCGCGTCTCTGAACTCAGAACTCATCGGGCTCCCTCGGTTTCCTTCTCAGAGGAGCGGCCACCCCTGAGGGCGGCCTCGCAAGCCTGCTTCAACGCTGCAGGCGCCGATCGGGCCGCCGCCTGCAAGGCCTCCATGGCCTCCGGCATCCTCAGGGCGCCCAGGGCGTATGCGGCGGCGATCCGGAGCTCCTCCGTCCTGCGCCGGGACAGCCACCGCCTTCGGTGCAACAGGGCGATGAGGGTGGGCAGGACCTGGGGGTCCCCGATGGCCCCGAGCGCAGCGATGGCTTTCTTCTGTTCCTCGAGGTCCCGGGTGCCCGGATGCGCCTCCGCGAGTTGGCGGAGGGGCGGAACGGCGGTCTTCACCTTGAGTCCTCCCAGCGCAGCGATGGCCGCCTGTCGCACCGACGTGTCGGCATCCCCTAACGCGCCGAGCAGCGGCTCGTCGCCCTGCTCCGCGCCCAACTGCCCGTAGAGCCGGATGCTCTCGCGGCGGATCCTGGGATCGGAATGCCGGAACAGCCGCTTCAGGCTCTCTGCGACCTCAGGCACCGCGAGCCGCGGCAGCAGAGGGAACAGGCGCCTGGCCGCTTCCCAGGACGGCGCCGTGAGCGCCGATTGAACCGCCGGCAGGGCGGCAGCCCCCATCTGGACGAGGATATCCGCCAGCCTTTGGCGGGCTCCCATCTCCCTTTCGATCAGGAGCTGCTTCACCACTGCGGGAGCGGTCTCCTCCTTCACCGTAAGCAAGAGATGGACCAATTGATGCTCCGGGACCGGCCCGCGCCGGCAGAAGCCATCAACCAAAAGCTGCGGGCCGGTTTCATCCAGCATCGACCGCAGGGTCCAGCGGGCGTAGCGCGTGATCCTCTCTTCCTTGGGGCTCGACGGGTGGAGCTCCATGGCAAGGGCAGCCATGATCCGCAGGCAGGTATTTCCCTCGCCCTGGGCCAATGTCTCGCGCCCCCGGCGCGACAGCTCCTCCGTGAGATACTCGTACCGAGCTGGCCCATCGGTCTTCTGGAGTTCGATGATGAGGACCTCCAGGTCAGGTGGGACTGCATCTTCTGCCTTCGCTCCCTCTGCTGCCTCCGCTCCCCCAGCTTCTTCAGAACTGCCCGTCGGCGTGGCCGATTCCCCGCCAGTTTCGCCCGCGGGCATTTGAGCCGCCTCTCGGGCGGCGACCTCGGTCGGAGCCGGTTGCGCGGCCTGCTGGACCGGTTCTGACCCGCTCTCTCCTCCGCTCACACGCTCGACCCGGGGGGAGAGGGTCTCGAATTTCACGTCGAGCTCCTCGACCTCAACCATGCTCACTCCGCGCCCCTGGAGGAAGGCCCGGCCGCCCCCCTGCCGGGACAGCGTCGCGGCGTCGGTGATCAGCAGGTCGGTGATGTGCTGGAGGTCCTCGGGACGAACCCCGGGGAGAAAACGGATGGCCTGAATCCCCCGGCGGGTGAACTCGAGGACAAAGCCCTGCAAGAGGGGATGATTCCGTCCCACGGGGACATCGGCGCAGGCGAAACCGCCGCCCCTGATCTGGAGGGAAAGCGGGGCCTGCTGCGAGAGGAGTTGTGCAATCTGTTTGTGGGTGCGCTCGAGGGCCTGAGCCCTGGCAGGGTGCTTTCCCGGATAGGCCAGAAAGATCTTGGTGGCCTTCTTGATGCCGACGAGAATCTCAGCCAACTCGCGGGAAAAACCGGCATCCGTCTGACGGTCTCTACTGTCGTCCCTCACCATCCCCCGGCTTTCCGCCTGCGTCTTGCCTCCACGGTCTCGCCGACCGGTGTTCACCTGAACCTTATAGCAAAAGACGGACCAAGTCAATTGAGGAGCTCTGACGGGTGAGCCTCACAGGGTATCCACTGGGTCCACGTCGATCTCGAGATGAATCGATCCTCCGCGGGGGACCGTAAAGGCTTCGAGCGCGTGGGCCACCTTCGAGCGGAGAGGGGTCTCCGGCGGGCCCTTGACGAACAGGTGCCACCGGAATCGACCGCGGAGGCGGGAGAGGGGAGCAGGGGCGGGACCGTCGATCTCCAGTGCCATCGGATCCTGCCGCAGCAGCGTCCCAAGCTGTTCAGCCGTCTCGGCCGCCCTCTTCTCCTGCGGGCTGGAAATGAGCAGACGAATGAGGCGGGTGAAAGGGGGAAGGTTCCGCTCTTGGCGGCGCGTCAGCTCCTCCCGGGCGAAGGAGAGAAAGTCTTGATTCAGGGCCGCCTGGATGCAGTAATGATCGGGGTTATACGTCTGAATCACGGCGTCCCCGCGGCGCGAGCCCCTGCCGGAGCGGCCCACCATCTGGGTGAGCAGCGCGAAGGTCCGCTCACCCGCACGGAAGTCGGGGAGGTTCAGGCCGATGTCCGCCGAGAGGACTCCCACGACCGTCACGTTCGGGTAGTCGTGTCCCTTGGCGATCATCTGCGTCCCCGCCAGGATATCGAGATCCCCGCGTTCCAGTCGCTGTAAGACAAGGTGATGTCCCTGACGGCCGGCCGTCGTATCCCGGTCCATCCGGGCAATCCGGGCGTGGGGGAAGAGGGTTTGCAGTTCCCGTTCCACCTGCTCGGTCCCCAGTCCGAGCTGGCGCAGGTGCGAGCCGCGGCAGTCGGGGCAGCAATCCGGAGGCCGGCGTTGATACTCGCAGTAGTGACACCGCACGACACCGGCGCCCCGGTGGAGAGTGAGGGAGACGTGACAGGAGGGGCAGCGGAGGAGATAGCCGCAGTCGCGGCAGAGGACGGAGGTGGCATACCCGCGCCGGTTCAGGAGCAGCAGGACCTGCTCTCGGCGATCGAGTCCTGCGCGGATTCCGGCCTCCAGGATTCTGGACAGGATGAGGCGTCGCCCCGGCTCCTTCGGCTCCCGGCGAAGATCGACCACCGTGACCTTCGGCAGCAGGCTTGCGCCAATGCGCTCGGGCAGCGAGGCCAACCGGTACTGGCCCAGTTGCGCCCGGTGAAAGCTTTCGAGGGAAGGGGTGGCCGACCCCAGCACCACCGGGCACGACGTGAGTTCCCCCCGGATGAGCGCTACGTCCCGTCCGTGGTATCGGGGAGAGTCCTCTTGTTTATAGGCGGGATCGTGCTCCTCATCCACCACCACGATCCCCAGGCGGGGCAGCGGCGCGAAGACCGCCGATCGGACCCCGACCACGATGTCGGCTTCTCCCCTTCGGATGCGAAGCCACTGGTCAAGTCGCTCGCCCGGGGCGAGGGCGCTGTGGAGCAGTGCGACGCGCTCCCCGAAGCGGGCCCGGAATCTTTCCGCCGTCCGGGGGGTGAGGGCGATCTCCGGCACCAGGACCAAGGCCTGCCTTCCCTGTTTCATGACCCCCTCGATCGCCTGAAGGTAGATCTCGGTCTTGCCGCTGCCGGTCACGCCGAAGAGGAGGACGGGGATGTAGCGCTCTGCGGCGGCCGCCTCTTCGATCTGACGGAGGGCCTCCCGCTGCGGCGAGGAGAGAGGGAGGGGATCCGTGCGGGTGACCGGAAGGTCCCTGAAGGGGTCGCGGGAAACGGCGCTGAGCACAGGTTCGATGAATCCTCTGTTCATGAGGGCAAAGATGACCGAGGGAGACCCCGCGATGGTCCTCATCTCACGCGCCGGTAAGGTCCCTCCCACGCGAAGGAGGTGAGAGAGGAGTTCTGCCTGACGGGGGGCCCGAGTCTTGAGCAGCGCGATGGCCGCCTCAACCTCCTCCTCGGAACGGATGAGGCGGAACGATCGCTCGTGTCTCACCCGGACTCGAGGGGGGAGGCGAGACGTCTCCACCGACAGGAGTCGTTTGGCCCGAAGCCGCTGAAGGAGGGAGGGGGTCATCCTTCCAAGCTGTCGGGTCAAACGACTGACAGGGACCGCGATGTCGGGGGCGAGGAGGCGGAGCAGCTCCAGTTCCCGGGTTCCGAGGTCATGGGTCCCTTGCGCCGGGGCCTGGCGTCCCTCTTCGGTGAGACGAACGAGGCGGCGGGTCGAGGCATCAATCCCTGGGGGCATGGCAGCCTTGATCACCGTTCCCCAGGGGGCGCCGTAGTAGTCGGCGACCCGGCGGGTCAGTTCCAACAGGTGCTCATCGAGCAGAGGTTCGGGATCGAGGACGTCTTGAATCTCTTTGAGCCGTGTGATCTCGACGCGCTCCCGGAGGCGCACCAGGTACCCGGAGACGACGCGCGGCCCCAGAGGGACGAGGACGCGCTTGCCTGGAGCGGCCGCCTGGCGGAGGTGGCACGGGACGGCATAGGTGAGGGTCTTGTCAATGGCTGTAGGCAGGGCGACTTCGGCGTAGGCGGGACGATCTGCTGGAGCCATCATCTCTCTGCCGCTCTTCTCGCTTCGGGCATTCTCAGGGCTTGTCCCCGCATCTTTGTCTAGGGTACAATGCGGCGGTCGTCGGGGTCTATCGCATTTTTCTCGCCACCCCCTTTACCTGGCGATGCGGGCGTCTACCCAGGCGACTTGGTCCGTTATCAAGGGAAGCATCGACGGGATCGAGGACGACGTTGGGGCGATGAAAGCAGCGTTCGAGGCGGTGGTCGCCGGGGTGAAGCGCTCAAACATGGATCGCGGACGGGCGTTCCTCCTCGACTTTGACCATACCCTCTTTGATACCGATCGATTCTTCTGGGTGGACGTCCGCGCCGCATTTGCCCGATTTGCTATCGATGCCAAGATCTGGGAGGAGAGCTACGGGGTGGTGTGGCCCACGGGATACTCGCTCGACAAGCACTTGGAACATCTGGTCCGGCAAGGGCGGGTGGCGGATTCCGTCGCGGCCGAACTCAAGGGCGTGCTTCGTGAACGCTTTGCCGATCTCCGTTCGTATCTCTTTCCGGACTCGGAGCCCTTTCTCAAGCGACTGCAGAGGGAAGGGGTATCCTGCTTTCTCCTCTCTTTTGGTGATCCGGCCTGGCAGGCCTACAAGGTCACCCGGGCACGGATCAGCGGTTTCTTCCAGGAGGTCTTCTTCACCGGCCGGGAACAGGCCAAGGCGGAGGTCGTCGAGGCGCTGGCCGGACGTTTCGCGCGCCTCGACATGGTGGATAATGACCCGCGCGAGCTCGATCGGGTCAAGGCCCGCCTCACCCAGATCAACACCTTCTGGATCAGTCGGGTTCCGGCTGAGGCGCTCGAGAGTCCGGATTCCGCGGTCCGGGAGCGCTTCCGGGAAGCGCGGGGCTATGCGACACTCACCCCCGAGTTCTCCCACCGACGCTGCACAATCCTGGATGAGGTGACCTGGTGAGCCGTTCCATCGTCGCGTCCGCTCCCACCCGGATCGACTTCGCCGGTGGGACCCTCGACATTCCTCCCCTGTATCTCTTTCATGAACCTGCCGTCACCGTCAACGTGGCCATCGACCTCTGTGCCACGGTCGCCGTGCGGGAGACCAAAGAGCGGGGGATCCACCTCGTCGCCCGGGACCGAGACATGCAGGCCTTCTGGGCCTCAGCAGATCAGATCGATTGGCGGCAGAACCGCTTCCTCGAACTGACGGCCCGCCTCCTCCGATCGTTCGTTCCCCTGTCAGCCGTTGAGGTAACCACCGACTGTCAGGCGCCTGCGGGGGCGGGAACCGGAGGCTCCTCTGCGCTGGCCGTCGCCGCAACAGCGGCGTTGGCCCGCCTCGGGAAGCGCCGGATGTCGAAGAGCGAGCTCATCGAATATGCGCGGGCCGTTGAGACCCAGACCATCCGAGTGCCGACGGGATACCAAGACTACTACGCGGCCGTCTTCGGAGGAGCCAGCGTGATCGAGTTCGGTCGCACCGGGATCGTCCGCCGGTCGCTGGTTGTAGGGGAGTTTCTGGACGAGCTGGAGCGGCACCTGCTCCTGGTCTATACGGGAGAGCCCCGGTTCTCTGGAGCAAACAATTGGCAGCTTTTCAAGGGACACATGAGTGGCGATCCCACGGTTTTTCGCTTCTTCGAGCAGTTGAAGGATAATGCGCTGGCGATGCGGGATGCCTTCCTGCACCGAGACCTGGGAGGTGTCGCCGAGGCCCTGAACGAAGACTGGGCCATCCGAAAAGCAATGTTGCCTCGTATGAGCACCCCGCTCGTCGATACGCTGATTCGGTCCTCGCGGCGTGCCGGGGCGTCAGGCGCCCGGGTCTGCGGGGCGGGCGGCGGAGGCTGCATTGTCTTTCTGGTCGATCCGGCATCCCGTTCGCGTGTCGAAAAACTCCTCGGCCCACATCGGGTGCAGATCCTCCCGTGCCGCATCCATCGGCGCGGGCTCACGGTCCGTGAGTCTCGCGGATAGGGAGGGAAGGGCATGCAACTGGCTACGGTGCTCTGGGATCAGCGGCCGACACTCGCCGCCACCGTGGGCGATCATGTCCTGAACGTGCCGGCCTGTGCCCGCCCGCTCCAGCGGTCGGGGCAATGGAAGGACGGGGTGCCGCTGGATATGCTCGCACTGATCTCGGGCGGCCCGTCTGCCCTGAGGGCGGTGCAGGGTGTATCCCGAGAGAGCATCCGGCGTCTCAGGAGTGGGTCGTGGCGGGCGGCAGCGCGCGATCCACGCGTCCGCCCTATCGACGGGGTCCGGTTTCTCGCCCCGATTCCGCGTCCGACAAAGAATGTCTTCTGCATGGGCCGCAACTACGCGGAGCACGCCCGCGAGCAGCAGGCCGAAGTCCCTGAGGTTCCGGTCTTCTTCACCAAGGCCCCGACCTGTGTCATCGGTCACGAGGCGCCCGTGATTTACCATCCGGTGACGAAGAACCTTGATTATGAGGTCGAGCTCGCGGTCGTGATCGGCAGGAGGGGTATCAATATCCCGCGAGGAAAGGCGTACGACTACGTGTTCGGCTACACGATCCTGATTGATGTCACGGCGAGAGATCTACAAAAGAAACATTTGCAGTGGTTCAAGGGGAAGAGCCTCGACACCTTCTGCCCGATGGGGCCTTGGATCGTGCACAAATCGGCGATCCCCGACCCACATAACCTCCAGATCAGCCTCAAGGTCAATAGAGAGATTCGCCAGGCGGGCCATACGGGTGACATGGTTTTCAAGATCCCGGAACTGATCGAGGTGCTGTCGGCCGGCATGACGCTCGAGCCGGGGGACATCCTAGCCACCGGCACCCCCTCCGGCGTCGCGGCGGGCTTCGATCCGCCGAAGTGGCTTCAGGTCGGCGACGTGATTGAGGCCGCAATCGAAGGGATCGGGGTGCTCCGGAACCGGGTCGTCGCCCCGCGACCCTGAAGCGCGGATTTTCGAGAGATCAGTTCTCCGTGCGTGATGCCCCCGGAACCCGTCGTCAAACGAAGGGAGGAGGACGATGCGAGTGAGCATAACGGCGAAAAAGAACGGTCCCTATCGCGTAGAAGTGGCCGAGGGCGAGTGCAAGGTGCTGGACGCAGAAGGGAAGGCGTTCGATCTCAAAGGTAAGACGGCGTTCTCGCTGTGCCGCTGCGGGCAGTCCCAGAACAAACCCTTTTGCGATGGCACCCATGGACGCGTCGGCTTCCAATCCGACGACCCGGCACCCCGCGTCGCCGGCTAGCCCGTCCACCGCTGGCTAAGATCGGTCATTCACCTTGGGGGTCAGGACCTGGCTGGCTGCAATTTGCAAGCCTGTCACCCACCCTTTCTGTGAACCCTTGCCTACTCGGCGGGTACTCTGGGCGCGGGGCGGCCCTCGAGCCGTGCTTGCACCAGACGGGCCAGGAAGGTCGAGAACTGCTGGATGTTCTGTTCGACGCTGGCCGCTTCAAGCGCCGCCATGTATTCGTTGCGTTCCTCGACCGGCAGCACAGTCCACGGATAGCCGCCGCCGGCGAGCATGACATTCATCAGAAATCGGCCCATACGGCCGTTGCCGTCCATATAGGGATGGATGTACACAAACACGAAATGCCCCAATACGACCCGCACGGGCGGCTCCTCCTCCCGCAGCAGATCGAAAAACGCCGGCATCAGATCGCGCACCACTTCCTGGCGGGGCGGCACGTGCTTCGAGCCACGGATATAGACCTGGTCGCTGCGGTAGCCTGCGAGGTCGGCTGCACGGATGATACCGGCGGTGACACTCGGCGCAAAGAGTTCCCGATACCAGTCGCCATGGTCAGCATCAACAACTGCACCCGGGTTATCGCCGCGGAGCACCTTGCGCACACTTTCCCTGACAGCCTGATAGGCCTGCCAATAACCGCGCGCCGCAAGCGCGTTGCGGTGTTCGCGATCACTCTTGTGATCATCGGGGTTCCACGCGCCGGTGCGCACGCGCTCGATGAGAGCCGGGCTGACCCGGTATCCCTCAATTGACAGCGAGTGGTAGGCGTCGGTGACATAGATGTCTTCAACGGCCTTCATATACGTATTAATGTCGGCAACTGGCCCCGGCGCGGCGGGGAAGATCTCAATCACCGTCTTCCGCATCTGCTGCCACATCAAGCGAACGCGGGTAACGTAAGGAGATTTTTCGCGCGCGGGTAGAGCCAGCGCAGGTCGGTCACTGAACGGATCATTCTCGCGCACGTCATAGCCGGCTGCCTGCATCGTCTTGACGATGTCGTCGGCGATGCGCGCGCGGCCGATATTCCGGAACGCGCCGGCAAGGCGGCCCGCCACCGCGCTGTGGCCGCCGGCCAGGAGCAGGGCTAGGACGTCTGAAGCATCGCGCACCATGGCAAGCGCAGCACGCGCATCAATCGCCTTTTGCGAGAAGTATCCCGGCGCACAGGCGATCAGCGCAGCCGGCATAGAGAACAGGCGCAGCCCTTCTTTCTCTTCCCGTTGTCCTTCCGCCGGCAGAGCAGCCCGGACATCGAGCAGGGAGGTCTCGTGCGGTAGCGGCGTCACGCGGTTGCGCGCCTTCGGCGAGCGGACGAGCAGTTGGTGCGGCACCGCCCGGTTGCCGACATGTAGAGATAGAGACTGCTCGGGCGATAAGGACCATTCCGCCCCGAACCGCTCGTTCAGGTAGGCCGCGCAGAAGGGCCAGAAGGCGGCATACCAGGCCGTACTTTCCCCGGCAGCTCCATCCGGCCGGGCCGGGAGGTACCAGCCCTTCATGACCTCGTACAAGAACCCGTTCCGTAAGAGTCGCTCCCGATGGGTGCGAGTTAGGTCAGCGGAGCGGATGGCGACTACTCCGCGCTCTTGAAGCTCTTTCAGAGCTTCAAGGGACTCAGCCAGTTTTTCCTGTGGTCTTGTCATGGTCGTGCTATCCTTAGCTTATTGTGCTGTGCATTGTTTAGCTTTTTATGCTGATGACATATTAGCTTATAGTGTTGTATCATTTTTAGCTTATTATGTCGAGCAAAATTTAGCTCATTCTGCTATTTCGGACGTTTTTGAGTGACCCTAAGGCCTTGATCCAGCTCAATTCTGCCCACTAGTATCAGCTGAAAGAGGCGTTGGACGCATTCTACGGGGATGAGTATGGACACACTTTCTTTCCGCCAATTTCGCGAACGAATCGATAAGACCAAGGACATGGCGGCGCTCCGGCAAGAGATTCTGAATGTGTTTGCGGCCCAAGCCTTCGCGATTGACAAGTAAAGCAGCGTCTCATTTAGGAGGTGACATTCCTAATCAAGGAGAGCGGATATCGAGAGGCCGTGCTCACCCTTCATCGTGACGGAAAGCTGAGGAAGCTCGATCCGGGGAGAATTACGAATGACGAAAGCCGGTTTGCTGTGAAGGCAGAAAAAGGTTCCTGACACCTTTTTCCAACACTTATTCATCCTCAAACAAATCTGGCCGGAGCCAGCAAAGGATCATCCAAAAAAAAGCCGTAAGCAGTGATGATTGCCATGTCGACGAGTCGAATATATTCGAAATCGGCGAACAGGTTGTCGACTAAGGTCATGATGGCGATAAGTACGAGGAAGCCGAGGAAAAATGTCCGTGACCACCACTTTTCCAGGGAGCTGAATGGGTATCTATTCCAGCGCTTGCCCATGCGTATGTTTATGATTGATCGCAGCGGCCGAGCCCGGGGTCATCGGTACTACCGAACGGCAAGGGAAGTGAGACGGAGGTATTCGCGCTGCAACTGCTGCAGGTCCTGCCAGGCGCTCTTCTTCTCGTTGGGGTTTCGGAGGAGATATGCCGGATGGTAGGTGATGAGGAGCGGGATCCCCTGGTAGTCGTGGAATTTCCCGCGGAGCTTCGAGAGCGGCACCTTGGTCTTGAGCAGGTTCGCGGCGGCGATGGCGCCGAGCGCGCAGATGAGCTTGGGCTGGATGGCCTTGAGCTGCGCGATCAGGAACGGCTCGCAGGCCGCGATCTCGTCCGGTTCGGGGGTCCGGTTGTTGGGTGGTCGGGACTTCAGGACATTGCAGATATAGACCTGTTCACGCTTGAGCCCGATTGCCTCGATCATCCGGGTGAGGAGTTGGCCGGCCCGGCCGACAAACGGCTCTCCCTGCGCGTCCTCATCGGCCCCCGGGGCTTCGCCGACGAAGACCAGATCCGCCTGGGGGCTCCCGACCCCGAAGACGACCTGCGTCCGGTGCGCGTGGAGTTTACACCGCCTGCAGTCCCCGAGGACCTGCCTGATCTCCTCGAGGCTCAGGGTCCCTGAGAGGAGCACTTCCCGCTCCGAGCGCGCCTGGTCGCAGGCGGGCGCCTCCGGAGTGCCGCGAACGAAATCGAGGCCCAACTGTCGTTGGGCCTCGAGAAAGTCTCTGGTTTTCTTCACGAGATCCGCCGCCTCGTGGCGCGAGTCTTTCCTGCTCATGGTCTTATGCTCGTCTTTCGAGGCTATGAAGTAGGCTTGCGCAGGGCCACGACCCGATCGAGGATCCGGTGAGCCGCCTCCCGCTTCGTGAGCTCCGGCAACTCTTCCACGCTTCCCTGACGGTCGAGGATGGTGACGCGGTTGGTCTCGCCCCCGAAGCCGACGCGGATGTCGTTGGCCACGATTAGATCCAGGTTTTTCTTCTCGAGTTTCTCCCGCGCGTTCTGGATCAGCTCCTCCGTCTCGGCGGCAAAGCCGACCAGTGTCCGCGATCCCTTCTTTCGCCCCGCCTCGGCTAGGATGTCCGGGTTGCGCACCAGCTCCACCGTCATCGCCTCGCGCTTCTTGATCTTCTGCGCTGCCTGGGTGCTCGGGCGATAGTCGGCGACGGCCGCCGCCATGATGAGGATCGTGGTGTCGTCCAGGCGATCCAGCACGGCGTGGTACATCTCTTCGGCGGCGGTGACGTCCGTCCGCGTCACGCCGGGCGGAGTGGGAAGCGCGGTCGGGCCGCTCACCAACATCACGTGGGCCCCCCGATCCCGGGCGGCCTCGGCGATGGCAAAGCCCATCTTGCCGGAGGAGCGGTTGGACAGGTATCGAACGGGGTCGAGCGGCTCCTGGGTCGGCCCAGCGGTCACCAAGACCGTCTCACCTTTGAGATCCCCTTGGCGGTGGAGGAGATCTTCCACCGCCTGGAGAATGGCCGAAAGCTCGGCCAGCCGTCCCCGGCCGATCATCCCCGATGCGAGCTCTCCGAACTCCGGCTCCACAATGGAGACCCCTCGGGCCTTCAGGGTGCCCAGGTTTCCCTGGACCGCGGGATGCGCGTACATCTCCAGATCCATGGCGGGGGCGAGCACGACGGGACAGGTGCTGCTGAGATAGATGTTGGAGAGGAAGTCGTCGGCCAGGCCATGGGCGAATTTGGCGATGGTGTTGGCGGTTGCGGGGGCGACCAGGAGGAGGTCGGCCCGCCCAGCCGAGGCCACATGGCCGATCTGTTTGTCGTACTCAAGAGTGAAGAGGTCGGTCAGGAGGGGGCGCCGGGACAGCGTCTCGAAGGTGAGGGGGGCGACAAACCGCTGCGCGCTCTCGGTCATCACCACCGTGACGGCCGCCCCTCGCCTCGTGAGCTCCCGCAGAATCTCCACCGCCTTGTACGCGGCGATGCTCCCGGTCACCCCCAGAATGATCTCTTTCCCTTCCAAGCTCCGCTCCATATGACTCAGTCCTCAGTCCTCAGCCCTCGGACCTTCACGAGATGGTTCACCGGACCCTTGCCTTTCCCGATCTTGATCCCTGACGCAATTGCCGCGTGGATGTATCGCTGGGCCGTTTCAACGGCCTCCTTGACCCCATAGGCCTTGGCCAATCCTGCCGCGATGGCCGCGGAAAGAGTGCAGCCGCTGCCATGGGTGTTCTCGGTCAAGATCTTTGGGGCATCCCGGACCTCAAAGCGTTTTCCGTCGTACAGGACATCGAAGACCCTCGGACCGGCGAGGTGCCCTCCCTTCACCAGCACGTACTGGGGCCCCAGGGCCTTGACGGCGCGCGCGGCCTCCTTCATCCCGTCGAGATCCTCGATCTTCTCGCCCCAGAGGATCGCGGCTTCGTCGAGATTGGGGGTCACGACCGTGGCCAAGGGAATGAGGAGCGTCTTCACCGCCTCAACCGCATCCTCGTCGAGGAGGCGATGGCTGGTGGCCGACACCATGACCGGGTCCACCACGAGATTCCGGAGCCGAAACGCCCCCACCTCGCGGGCGACGGCCCCGACGATCTCCTTCGTAGCTAGCATGCCGGTCTTGCCCGCGTCGGCGCCGATATCCGAGAGGACAGACCGGATCTGGAGCGTGACGAAGTCGGGGGCAAGGACCTGGACGCCCTGCACCCCGAGGGTGTTCTGCGCGGTGATGGCGGTCAGGACGGACAGGCCATACACCCCGAAGGCACTGAAGGTCTTGAGATCCGCCTGGATCCCCGCCCCTCCGCCAGAGTCGGAGCCGGCAATGGTGATGGCCCGTCGCATCGCGCCTCTCCGTATCTCAGCACCATTATGCCCGACGACTGAACTGCGCGCAAGCCTTGTGGCCACCGTACGACGAGGGCGGATTCCGCGCCTCCTACGGCCGGCCGTAGAGGGTGCGGTAACGGTCATAGCTCCCCAGGACCCGTTTCACGTAGCGGCGCGTTTCAGGATAGGGGATCTCTTCGATGAATATCTCTGGGTCCTGGGATGGCTGAAGCGTATCGAGCCAGCGTCGGACGACGTGCGGTCCGGCGTTGTAGGAGGCAAGGGTCAGGACCAGATTTCCTCCGAACTCCTCATGGAGCTTGGCCAGGTAGCGGGTTCCGAGCGCGATGTTGGGAGCGGGGGTGTCGAGGTCCGGGAGGTTCCGAAGATTGTTCTCCTTGGCCACCTGCGCCGCGGTGGCCGGTAAGAGCTGCATGAGTCCCCTCGCTCCCGCCCTGGAGAGGGCCTTGGGAGCAAAGGCACTCTCTTCGCGGATGACGGCGATCACCAGATACGGGTCGAGACGGCTCTCGCCTGCATAGTGATCGACCCATGCCCAGAAGGCCCGAGGGTAAAGAAACGTCCAGAAGGAGGACAGGACCCCGTCCTGTCCGGCCGTCTTGAGCGGGCCGCGAGCGGCACGCCGTGCGAGGCTGATGCAGCGCTCGAACTGGCTCGCCCGGCTGAGCGCCTCGCAGGCCTCCCGTTGGAGCGGCAGCTCACGGGGGTGCGCCCTGGCAATCTCCCAGTACTCGTGAGCGGCCTCGTCCCAGAGTCTCAAGAAGGAGAGCTCTCGAGCCTTGGCCACGACCGGGGACGCGGAATTGTCGGGGGGCAGAAGAGAGTTAACAGATAATCTCGCGGGCTTCAGGGCGAGGCGCTGACGGGCGGCCTGGAGGTAGTACGGGTCGTCGCCCGCCTCCTTGAGCAGTCGGTGGTACGTCTTGGTGGCGAGGGTCTTATCCCCGAGCTCCTCCAGCATGCGCCCGCGCCAGTAGAGCGCCTGGGCCTTGAGGGGCGATTGGGGGTACTTCTCCAGGAGGTGCGACAGTTCATGAACGGCCGGCGGGAGCTTTCCCTGGCGATAGAGCAGCCACGCGCGCTGCCAGCGTGCGGTGTCGCCGAGATTCTCATTGGGATACAGGCGAAGCAGGCGGGCGTAGGCCTCCAGCGCCGGGTCCTCCTCCCGCCGCTCTTCGTAGTTTAGGCCGATCAGATGCAGGGCGTCAGCGGCCAGATGGCTCCCGGGGAATAGAGCAGGGATGCGCTCCAAAGTGGCGATCGCCTGGAACGTGTCGCCCGATCGGAAGAAAGCCCTTCCCACCAGGAGCAGCGCCTCTGCCTGAAGGGCAGAGGGTTCGGTCGATTCGGTGAGCGGATGGAGCGTGGTGATGGCCTGGGCATACTCCTTGAGGGCGAACTGGCTTCGCCCCAGAAGGAGACGCACCTCTCCGTTCTCAGGGTGACCCTTGAGGAGTGGGGTCAGGGCCGCGACTGCGTCGCGGTACCTGTCTGCCTGGAAGAGGGCCCTCGCCCGGAGCAGGCGGTCTTCGGCAGTGATGGTGACGAGATCCGGATTCGCCAGGAGGAGGCGCTCTGCCTCGACGGCCATGGGGTCGGCCGGGAAGCTGATATACAGGCGCTTGAGGAGGGGCACAGCCTCCTGCGGACGCTCGAGTGTCAAGAGCAGCTTGCCGAGAAGCAGGGAGGCCTGAGAGGCCAGGGGCGATGCCGGATACCGATCCAGAAAGGCGAGCAAGGTTCTTCTGGCGTCCTCGGGCTGCTGTATCTCTAGATAGGTCATGCCGAGTTGGAAGTGGGCCTCTTCGGCGAGGCGGCTATTCGGGTACCGGGCAAGGAGGCGGGACAGGAGGGCAGTACTTTTGTCCGGGTCTTGGAGGGCGTGGGCCGCCTGAGCGGCGTAAAACGTCGCGTAGTCGGCCAGGAGGTCGTACTCTGCCGCCGCCTGCTCGAGCAGGGCAAGGGCCTCGGCCGGTTGTTGGGTCTTGAGAAGGCAGAACCCGGTGATGAAGCTCACGCGATGCCGGATCGCGTCGGGCGGCGGCTGTGGAATCGCTTGCAGTGCCCCGAGCGCCGCAGGGCAGCCGTTCGCTTCCAGGGTCATCAGGGCCTGGCTGAAGCCGGGTGGAAGATCGGCGGTGGATGCGTGCACGGGCCCGGGGAAGAAGCCAATGAGGACAAGGCAGACCTTCCAGCGGCCTGCCCGCACTGTTGCCCGTTTTCTCATGGCTCGCTGCTATCGCCGGGCGGAGAAGATCCGCGGAGGGTCTCGATGGCCCGGGCGAGCGGGGGATAGAGCACCCCTCGGTCGGTGATGAGGGCACTCACCAGTGCTGCCGGCGTGACGTCGAAGGCAGGGTTGGACGCCGGGAAGCCCTCGGGAGCAATCGGAATCCCTGCGATGGTTGTGATCTCCTGGGGAGCCCGCTCTTCAATAGGAATCTGGTCGCCGGTGGCCAAAGCGAGATCCACGGTGGAAAAGGGGGCCGCGACGTAGAACGGCACCTGATGGTACCGGCAGAGGATCGCCAGCGTGTACGTCCCGATCTTGTTCGCCACATCCCCGTTCATGGCGATCCGATCGGCCCCCACGATCACCGCCTGCACCTCGCCGCGCCGCATGAAATCGCCGGCCATGCTGTCGGTGATGAGGCGGGAGGGGATTCCCAATCGGGTGAGCTCCCAGGCGGTGAGGCGGGCCCCCTGCAGCACCGGCCGCGTTTCATCCACGAGGACCTGAATCTGTTTCCCCCGTTCCCAGGCAGCGCGGATGACTCCCAGCGCCGTCCCGTAGCCGACCGTTGCCAGCGCGCCCGTGTTGCAGTGGGTGAGAATGGTGTCGCCGTCTTTGATGAGCTGCTGGCCGTGCGCCCCCATCGCGCGGTTACAGGCGAGATCCTCCTGATGCATCGTGATGGCTTCCTCGACCAGGCACCGTTTCAGGGCGGGCAGAGAGAGGTCACGGTGCTTCTCGGCCACGGTCAGGATCCGCTCCAACCCCCAGAAGAGGTTTCTCGCCGTCGGACGCGTTCGGGCCAGCATAGCAGCAACCTCTTTGAGGTCGCGGAGGAAGGAAGCGACATCGGTAGCCTGGAGTCTCTGAGCCCCCAGGGCCAGTCCCATCGCTGCGGCCACCCCAAGCGCCGGGGCCCCTCGGATGCGGAGATTTCTGATTGCCTCCGCCACCGCCTCTGCGTCGCGGCACTCGACGTAGACCTCTTCGCGGGGGAGGCGGGTCTGGTCGAGGAGCCGGACTCCCCCCTCGGGCAGCCACGTGAGCGTCTGAATCTCTTGGATCACACCTTCCCCTTTCGGACCATACAGTAGCAGTCCCCCCTTCACTGTCAACGGAAATATGCCCTCGTCTCCGGAGTGCCTCGAAAGGCCTTCACCATCTCCGTTCTGGTGCAGTTTTTCCGGTCACTCGGTCGGGTCTTCGTGATCCATCCGGTCCTCTATCTGCATAAGGCATTGATTCAAAAGGAACATCATCCTGGCACGCTCCTTGCCACAGAAGCCTACGAACCCTTAGGCGGTCTCAAGCATAAACAAGCTGGGAGGGGGGGAAGGAAGAAGGAAGGATGGAAGGTTTGTACTATAAAGTGATCTGGAGCATTCTGCTCTTCCCGTGGTCCCTCGTGGGCCTGATGGTCCTGGGGGCCCTGCGGCAAAACCGCCGGAAGGCCCACGCGCGCGTCCAGAGCCGCCCGTAGAGATGCAAAAACCCCCAGGGGGCGTCCTGGGGGTTTTTGGCGAAAAGGATCGGGTCGGCAGAGCGGTATTCGCGCCGATTAATACATGTCACCCATTCCGCCGCCGGGGCCGGGCATCGGCGCCTTCTCCTTCTTCTCTGGAATCTCAGTGACGAGGGCCTCCGTCGTCACCATCAACCCCGCAATGCTCGAGGCGTTCTGCAGGGCAATCCTGGTGACCTTGGTCGGATCGATGATCCCCGCCTCCACGAGATCCTCGTATTGCTCGGTCTCCGCATTGAAGCCGTAGGCGCCGCTCTTTTCGAGAACCTTCTGGACGACAATGGAGCCTTCGGCCCCGGCGTTCTCGGCAATCTGTCGGATCGGCTCCTCGAGGGCGCGCCGGATGATGTCGACGCCAACCTTCTCGTCCCCGTGCAGCTTGAGGGTATCCAAGGCCTTCCGGGCTCTGAGATAGGCCACGCCCCCACCGGCGACGATCCCTTCCTCGACCGCCGCGCGCGTGGCATTCAGGGCATCCTCGACTCGAGCCTTCCTCTCTTTCATTTCGACCTCGGTCGCCGCCCCCACCTTGATGACGGCCACGCCGCCGGCCAGCTTGGCCAACCGCTCCTGGAGCTTTTCGCGGTCGTAGTCCGAGGTGGTGTCCTCGATCTGGGTCCGGAGCTGCTTGATGCGCCCCTCGATGACCTTGGGGTCGCCCGCCCCCTCGATGATGGTGGTGTTCTCCTTGTCGATGATCACCTTCTTACAACGCCCGAGATCCTCCAGACGGATGTTCTCCAGCTTGATTCCGAGCTCCTCGGCGATCAACTCGCCGCGGGTCAGGACGGCGATGTCTTTGAGCATCTCCTTTCGGCGCTCGCCAAACCCCGGGGCCTTGACCGCCGAGGCGCTCAACGTTCCCCGCAGCTTATTGACGACCAACGTCGCCAGGGCCTCCCCCTCGACGTCCTCGGCGATGATCACGAGAGGTCTGCTCAGCTTGGCGATCTGTTCCAGCACCGGGAGGAGATCTCGCATGTTCGAGATCTTCTTCTCATGAATCAGGAGGTAGGGGTTTTCGAGGACGCACTCCATCCGCTCGGGGTCCGTGACGAAGTAGGGGCTGAGGTAGCCCCGATCGAACTGCATCCCCTCGACCACCTCCAGGTTGGTCTCCATCACCTTGGCCTCTTCGACGGTGATGACCCCGTCCTTGCCGACCTTCTCCATGGCCTCGGCGATGAGGTTCCCAATGGTCGCATCGTTGTTGGCCGAGATGGTCGCCACCTGGGAGATCTCTTTCTTCCCCTTGGTCGCGATACTGAGCTTCTTGAGTTCGGCCACCACCACCTCGACCGCCTTGTCAATCCCCCGCTTCAGGGCCATCGGATTGGCCCCGGCGGTCACGTTCTTGTGCCCCTCCCGATAGATGGCTTCGGCGAGCACCGTGGCGGTGGTGGTTCCATCCCCCGCCACGTCCGAGGTCTTGGAGGCCACCTCTTTCACCATCTGGGCCCCCATGTTCTCGAAGGGGTCCTCCAGCTCGATCTCTTTGGCCACCGTGACCCCGTCCTTGGTAATGGTCGGTGCGCCCCACTTCTTATCCAGGACGACATTGCGCCCCTTGGGGCCCAGGGTCGCCTTGACGGCCTTGGCCAGCTTGTCTATGCCTTTCATCGTCGCCCGTCGCGCCTCTTCATCGTACAAAATCTGTTTTGCCGGCATTGATGCCTCCCTCCTCTCCCGGGACCTCTGTTCACTTGAGAATTGCGAGGATTTCGCTGTCTCGCACGAAGAGATATTCTTCGTCGTCGATGCGAACCTCGCTGCCGGAGTATTTTCCAAAGAGGATCTTGCTTCCGACCTTTACATCGATGGGGATGCGCTTCCCCTCATCGGTGACCTTGCCGGGCCCGACGGCGATCACCTCCCCTTCCTGGGGCCTCTCTTTCGCCGTGTCGGGAATGATGATTCCGCCCTTCTTGACCTCCTTCTCTTCGAAACGCCTGACCAGGATATAATCGTGCAGCGGTTGAATCCTCACGGCCATCCCTTCCCCCCTCCTTCTGCGGTTGAGGTCCCTTCTTAGCGCCTGTTAGCACTCAACTAACGTGAGTGCTAACAGCCTGTACGTTAATCGACCGCCAATCCTTATGCAAGGTGTATCTTGGCCTGATTCCTGAGATATTTCGCATGGAAACGACGAAAATAAAACATACGTTCTTTTTTCTACGAAATTCTTACGAAATCGTTGTTTATCTCGATAAATTGCCATTCAAGATAGCCCGTTGCGAGATAGAGGCGGTCCTGGTATCATCCCCAAGAAGGTGTCCCATGAGACAGAGAGCGACGTACGCCGAGGTCTCCCTCGATGCTATCGTCCGGAACCTTGACCGGGTCCGGGCTTGCACGGGGAAAGAGACGGAGATCATGGCGGTAGTCAAGGCCGACGCCTATGGCCACGGCGCCTTGCCTGTTGCGCGAGCGCTCGTGGAGGCCGGCGCAGGGTGGTTGGGTGTGGCCCTCCCCGAGGAGGGGGTGGAACTCAGGAGGCAAGGCCTGCAGGTGCCCATACTGGTGATGGGCCCCACCCCCGCCGATCAGGGTCCCATCCTCTCTGAATACCATCTGGATCAGGTCATCTACCATACGCTTCATGGCCGTGCCCTTGCGTCGAGCGCCGAAGGCTCGAGCGCCCGGGTCAGGGTTCATCTCAAGATCGACACCGGGATGGGGCGATTAGGCATTCATCCCTCCGAGGCACCCGCTGCTGCGAAGGCGATTACCCGGCTGCCCACACTGGAATTCGGAGGGGTGATGACCCATTTTGCCGCAGCCGATGCGGCCGATAAGGGCCATGCCCGCGAGCAGCTTCGGCGGTTTCTCGAGGCGATCCGGGAAATAGAGGCGGCAGGGATTTCAGTCCCGCTGCGGCATGCCGCCAACAGCGCGGCCGTCCTGGACCTTCGCGAGGCCCACCTGGACATGGTGCGGCCGGGGATTGTCCTCTACGGCTATCCGCCGTCCCCGTCGGGTGCGCGCGATGGGGGCTGGGAGCATGCGCTGACCCTCAAGACCTGCATTGCCCAGATCAAGAAGGTGCCGAAGGGCGGCACCGTGAGCTACGGCTGTACGTACGAAGCCCCACGGGATATCCTCGCCGCCACGCTCCCCGTGGGATACGCGGACGGCTACAATCGCCTCCTCTCCAACCGGGGACAGGTGCTCATCCGGGGACGCCGGGCCCCGCTGATCGGCCAGGTGTGTATGGACATGATCATGGTGGACGTGACCGATCTGGTCGGGGTGAGGGAGGGGGAGGAGGCGGTGCTCCTCGGACGCCAGGGGGACGAGACGCTCCTCGCTGATGAGTGGGCGGTGCGGCTCGGGACGATTTCCTATGAGGTGTTATGCAATATTAGCAAGCGAGTTCCTCGGTCCTACCTCTGGCACGGAAAGGCCGTCAACTCCTAGGGTTTCTCCTCACCCCACCCTTGCGGAATTCCGCCCACACTCCTTTCTCGTCTCGTTGGTTAGAATCCCCACACCGGTGAAGATTCCGGGCACCCCCCCCGCAGCGGTCTCCCCCTGTCATGGCGCAAGGGCCTGTTTTTGCAGCGTTGGGGACAGGTATGGTATCTCGCGCGTCTGGCATACGGCTTGCAGCGAAATAGGATAAGGACAATGACTCGAGCCGACCGACAGGGGTAAAGGGAGATTATACAGGAGCAGTCGATGGCGAGGACCGAGCACAATCCTAAGCTTGCGGTGCAGGATCTGAAGGAATTCGATGAACAGGACCTACGGCAGCTTGAGAAATCGGGAATCACTCCGTACCACCTGGCCAGTTTCCTCGATTCCCTGCGGAACAATGTGAATCCCCGCTGCCTCACGGGGTGTGACGAGATGCAGGCTCAAGAGGAGTACTGCTGTACGTTCGTGTGATTCCTGCCTCCACCATGGTTCGATACGGGGTGCCTCGAGCGGCACTGGTGAACTGCGGGTTCGGAAAGGAGAAGAGGTCCATGGGTAGTGTGGCAAGACGTGGCGTCGTGATGGGCGGGCGGACCGTATTCCCGGGGCGTAGGAGAGCTAGGGGTGCGAGTCGGATGAGGGCACGTCCAGTCTCTACCGTCGCCGGTATCATCGAGAGGGCCTTGGAGGCAGCCGGAAAGAACGAGCACGCGGAGGCCCTTCTGGTTGGGCTTGGCGCAGCCGCCCTCTGTGTTCTTCTCGGGTATGCCATCGTGGCTCTCTCCAAATTCCAGGTGGGTCTCTTCGCCATCGTCCTCGGCTGACGCGGGCCGCCTTCGAACCTGGCGTAGAGGGCCGTTGAAGGGCCGACCGTCCTCCACCACCCTCCCCCAGCAGAAACCACTCCGGGGAAGCGGAGAATCTGAGGGGCTCACGCTGGCATGGAAGTCCTGAAGGATCTCGAACTGCTCGTCCTCTCCCGCTATTCGATCATCGCCGTCGAGACCTACGAAGAGGAGCGCATCGAGGAGATCCTGAGGCGCATTGCGGCCAAACTGGGGATCCCCCTCTTCATGTGGACCGTCACCAGAGGGCTCGAGCGGGTCGGGGCGGGGAACCCGATCTACGACAGCCAGCATCCCCTGAAGGCCCTGGGCAATCTGGCCGCCATCCCGGACGAGGGGATCTACCTCTTCAAAGATCTCCACCGGTATCTGGGGGAGGCCGACGTGGTCCGCAGGCTTCAGGACCTCGCCAGGCCCTTCGCCAAGGATCGCAGGGCCCTCGTCCTCGCGGCACCACAAATCACGCTTCCACCCGAGCTGGAAAAAATCACAGCCTTCTTCAGGCTTGACCTCCCCACGGAGCATGAGCTGAAGATTCTTGCCAAGAACGTCGTCAAGAACCTCTCCCAATCTCACAAGATCAAGGTGGCGCTTTCGTCGGATGAGTTCGACCGGCTGGTGGAAGGCATGAAGGGACTCACCCTTTTCGAAGCGGAGCGAGCCCTGACCAAGGCTGTCATCGAGGATCTGGCGCTGACACTGAAAGACCTGGACAGCATCCTCGAAACTAAGAGGGCGCTCCTCGAAAAGGACGGGGTCCTGGAGTACTTTCCCGCTGAAGAGGGGATGGGCGAGATCGGGGGACTCGAGAATTTGAAGCGGTGGCTGGCCAAGCGAAAGAAGGCCTTCACCCCGGAGGCCAAGCGGTTCGGCATCCCGGCCCCCAAGGGGATCATCCTCTTGGGAGTCCAGGGCTGCGGCAAGAGCATGGCCGCCAAGGCCATCGCCAGGGAGTGGGGGCTGCCCTTACTCACGATGGAGCCCGGACGACTTTACGACAAGTATGTGGGCGAGTCGGATAAGAACCTCGAGAAGGCCCTGACGCAGGCCGAGCGGATGGCCCCGTGTGTGCTGATGATCGATGAGATCGAGAAGGGCTTTGCCTACGGGGGCAGCTCGGAGGCCGATGCCGGGCTCTCCAAACGGATCTTCGGCCGGCTCCTGGGGTGGCTCCAAGAGCGCAAGACCTCTGTGTTTGTCGTTGCCACCTGTAACCAAATTGAGGCGCTGCCGCCGGAGTTGATACGGAAAGGGCGCTTTGACGAGATTTTCTTTATTGATCTTCCGAGGCAGGATGAGCGGAAGGAGATCTTCAGGGCCCACCTAAAAAAGCGGAAGCGCGATCCGGCCGCTTTTGACCTCGACGCGCTCGCTCACGCCTCGGAGGGGTTCAGCGGCGCCGAGATCGAGCAGGCGGTCGTTTCCGCTCTCTACACCGCCTTTGCTCATGGTGCCGACCTCGATACCCCCTTGGTCCTCGACGAGATCAAGGCGACCAGGCCCCTCTCGGTCACCCGGCAGGAGGAGGTCGCGGCGCTCCGCGCGTGGGCCAGTGGCCGGGCCGTACCCGCCTAGCCTGTTGGGTCTCCGGTTTGTTGGATCTGTTGGGGTTCACGGCAACGCGAGCGCCTCACCCGGGGCGACCCTTGAGGGGGCTTGCCCCCTGTGGTACAGTCAGCCGGCGAGAGACGACAAATGATCTCGGCGGACCGGGAACACTGTGAGGCGGCACGGGTCGCGGCGAAGGAGGCGGGCCGGATCCTGATGGAGGGGTTCGGGCGCCGTCCCCAGGTGTACTACAAGGGGCGGATCAATCTGGTGACCGACGTGGACCGCCGCTCGGAGGCCGCCATCGTCGACTTCCTTCATCGGCGGTTCCCCGACCACACCATTCTCTCCGAGGAGGGTCAGGGCCATGCAGGAAAGGGTGAAGCCCGCTGGATCGTCGATCCCCTGGACGGGACGACGAACTACGCCCACGGCTTCCCCATCTTCTCGGTCAGCATCGCCCTGGAGCAGCGAGGCGAGATCCGCTGCGCGGTCGTGTACGATCCACTCAGAGAGGAGTGGTTCACCGCGCTGCGGGGAGGGGGAGCCTGGCTGAATGAAGAGCCGATTCACGTCTCGGATACCGACCGGATGACCGAGGCCCTTTTGGCAACCGGCTTTCCGTATGACGTGAAAGAATCTCCCGAAAACAACCTGAACCACTTTCAAAACTTCATGGTGCGGGCGCAAGCGGTGCGGCGCCCCGGCGTCGCTTCTATAGACCTGGCCTATGTGGCGGCCGGTCGGCTCGACGGGTTTTGGGAGTTCAAGCTCAAGCCGTGGGATATCGCCGCTGGGGTCCTGCTGGTCAGCGAGGCGGGGGGCACCGTCACCGACTTCAGGGGAGGACCCCTCGATCTCTTTCGGGCAGAGATCGTCGCCTCCAACGGCCTGATCCATCACGCCATGCTTCAGGTCCTCGCCCTCGCGGACTCTGACACCGGACCCTGACCTCTTTCTTCTCGACCCAGAGACGACGTGGTGGCGACAATGAGGTGGATCTGACCCAGGTTGGCCAGGCTGTCGGCGTGGATGACGAGGTGCGAAGGTGAGCCTCATCATCGATATGCACATCCATATTGCATCCAAGGAGCGGCCTGACTGCAAGATCTCGAACGCGATGCTCAGTTTGCCCGCCTTCGCCTATATGGTGGTGGCGAATGGAATTAATCCTCTCGACCTCGCGCAGCGTTTTGACCAGACCATTCGAGAGCATATCCTGGGCGTGTTGAACACCTCCGCTACGGTCCAGAAAGGGGTTCTCTTGGCCCTCGATGCCATCTACAGCGAGGACGGGAGGCGGCTCGAGGAAGAGAGTCATCTTATTGTGTCCAATGATTATGTCCGCGAGCTGGCGGCTACTCATGCCAAGGTCCTTTTCGGTGCCTCGGTGCATCCCAATCGGGGGCGCAAAGCCGGTCTGGATGAAATCAATCGATGTCTCCAACAGGATCCCCGCACTGTCCTCTTCAAATGGATCCCCAATTCCCAAGTCATAGATCCCAGTGATCGCCGACACACCTGGTTCTATGAAAGGTTAGCGGAGCTCGGAGTGCCGCTCTTATCCCACGCCGGTCCGGAGTATGCGATTCCCCTCCCGAATCCCCAGGCAGATCATCAACGGCTGGGCGACCCGAGGAAACTCAGGCTGGCACTCGAGGTCGGGGTGACGGTCATCGTAGCGCATGCGGCCACACGATTCTTCCCCCTTGAGCCGTATCACTATTTGGATGAGCTGGCAGCAATGATGCAGGAGGCGGATCGGAATGGGCAGTGGAAACTCTATGCAGATATCTCCGCGATGTGCGTGCTATGCCGTGTCGGCACTGTTGGGCAGGTGCTGGAAAAGATTCCTCCTCACCGGATGGTGCTCGGAAGCGACTATCCCGTTCCTGTCAACGATATGCCACCCGTCTTGGTCAGGAATCTGACCTTCGAGGAGTATCTCGAGATCATCACAATCCAAAACCCTATCGAGAAGAATTATCATCAACTCCTGGCGATGGGTTTCCCGGCCTCGGCCGGTACAAAGGCCGCCGAACTCCTCCCGCCCTGGGCCTTGGGCTGACACACCGGAGGTATTCAGCCTTGCGTTCAGCGGGCGAGACGCTTCAGGAGCTGTTTCAGCGGGAGGGTGTTCAGGACGTCTTTTTTCTCGATCCAGGCGCGACGGGCGGTGGCGACGCCGAGATGGATGTGATCGAACTCTGCGAGGGCATGGGTGTCGGTATTGATGACGAGGGGGACCCCGGCCTCCTTGGCCCGGCGAGCGTGCGCGTCGTTGAGATCGAGGCGTAACGGAGAGGCGTTGATTTCCATGGCGAGCTGATGTTGCCGTGCGGCGTCCAGCAGCCGATCGAAATCGAGGTCGTAGGGCTCGCGCTCACCCAGGAGTCTACCGGTGGGATGGCCGAGCACCCGCACATACGGGTTACTGACGGCACGCACGATCCGCTCGGTCATCGTCTGTTGGTCCTGACGGAAGGCGGAATGGACCGAGGCGATTACAAAGTCCAGTTTCGCCAAGACGCCATTGGGGAGATCCAGAGTCCCGTCGGCCCGGATATTCGCCTCGATGCCGGTGAGAATCCGAAAGTCCCTGAGGCCCTGATTCAGCCGGTTGATCTCTTCCGATTGCTTTGTCAGATCCTCCGCTGCGAGGCCGCGGACAATCCCTAGGCCCTTCGAGTGATCGGTGATGGCGATGTAGCGATAGCCTCGCCTCCGGGCGGCTTCCACCACCTCTTTGATGGTATGGGCCCCATCGCTCCATGTGCTGTGGACATGGAGATCCCCCCGGATATCGTCCGCCGTGATCAGGTCCGGCAGTTGCCCCTTCAGAGCCGCCTCGACCTCACCGGTGTCCTCGCGGAGCTCCGGGGCGATGTACGGGAGGCCGAGGGCCTCATAGATCTCTTCCTCCTCTCTGCCGGCGATCCGCTTGCCGGTTCGCTCCGCAAAGACGCCGTACTCGCTGATCTTCAACCCCTTCTTCTTTGCCATGTCCCGCAGGTGGATATTGTGGGCTTTGGACCCGGTGAAGTACACCCAGGCCGCCCCGAAGGCCTTGGGATCGACGACCAGAACATCCGCTTGGATGCCCTGCCGGGTCATCACACTCGACTTCGTCTCCCCATGGGCGAGAACCTCGCGGACCAGGGGAAGGGCGACGAAGGCGTCCATGACCTTGCCCGGAGCGGCCGAGACGGCCAGGATGTCGATGTCTCCGACAGTGTCCTTCATTCGCCGGACGCTACCCGCGCATTCGATCCGGGTCACTCCCTTGACCTGCCTGAGGCGGGCGATGATCTCCCGGACCAGGGGGAGGGCGAGGCCGAGCGGCATGCGCCCCGAGGCACGCTTGAGCATCTCAATGCCTCGAAGGATATTCTCTTCGGTCTTGGCCTTGATCCCAGGAAGGCCCCGAAGTTCACCGGCGCGGGCGGCCGCCTCGAGTCTCGCGATGCTATCGATCCCCTTCCTCTCATAGAGGAGCTGCGCAGTCTTGGGGCCTACCCCCGGGATCTTGAGGAGCTCAACCACGCCCGAAGGAATCTGTGCCTTGAGTCTTTCGTACTCCTGAAACGTACCGGTGGTGACGATCTCGCGAATCTTGGACGCCAGGTCCTTGCCGATTCCCGGGATCTCTTCGAGCGTTTGTTGGACGATGAGGGTCGAAACGTCTTCTGCCAGCCCCTCGATGTTTTGCGCGGCCAGGCGGTACGCCCGGATCCGGAAGGGATTATCACCCTTGATTTCGAGCATGTCGGCCATGGTATTCAAGATGCGTGCGACTTCCCCGTTGTCCATCCTGCCCTCTCACATGAAGGGGAATCCTTCTACGATCCTATTATGGCGTCAGCGGCAGCTGGGCACAAGGGAGCCGGGCTTATGAAGGGACAAGAATTGGACAATGCTCTTGCGGGCGACTGGGACAGGTGGGATGCAGCGTCAGGTGTGCTGCGCGAGGGAATCGGGTGAGCTATCGCCCTTCCCTCAGGCCTCCTGGATGTGCACGCTCTTGATATCGGTATAGAAATTGATCGTGTCGTCGCCGACCTCTCGGGCGCCGTAGCTCGAATACTTGAATCCGCCGAAGGGCATATGGGAAAACCCGCCGAGCCCCGGCC
>Ga0209324_10000285_pt1 | contig 35326 bp, 29 predicted proteins | sample Rifsed19ft3_FD_184015 | JGI IMG/M metagenome (GOLD analysis project Ga0209324, IMG submission 184015) | Soil microbial communities from Rifle, Colorado, USA - sediment 19ft 3 (version 2) | ecosystem: Environmental > Terrestrial > Deep subsurface > Rock core/Sediment | place: Rifle, Colorado...
CGGGACTTACAATTTACATGTAGATGGAAATCTTGTTTATGTCACAAACCTTATAACCGATGATATTGCTGTATTTGATATAACCGATCCCACAGAACCACAGCTTATAAGTTCCAGCAATGAAATCGAATCTCTGGAATATCTTGGAAGCGGTCAGAGATTATATGTTGACGGCAAATATGCTTATATCTCAACCTTTGGCAATAATGCCCTTTCAATATTCGATATAAGCGATCCTACTGATCCTGTACACATCAGTTCAATCAGCGCAGAACTGCCCCCAAATTATTTAAGGGGTTCCTATTCCACATATGTAGATGGAAACTACGCTTATGTCACCGGTTATCATGATGATGCTCTTTTTCTATTCGATATAGCCGATTTTGTAAATCCGGTACTTAAAGGATCGATATCCGGACGTGGAACACCTAATTATCTTAATGGAGCAACCGGAATATTTGTGAGTGGAAACTTTGCCTACATCACAGCCTATCATGATGACGCTCTTTCTATATTTAATATAAGGAATCCGGAGAGTCCGGTTCATGTAGGATCGATGATAGGCAGTGGGAGTCCCAATTATCTTGATGGTGCCAGCGGAGTATATGTAAATGGGAATTATGCTTATGTGACAAGTTATGATGACGATACTCTTTCAATATTTTATATAAGAAATCGTACAAAACCGATTCATTTGAACTCTATAAACGGAATTACTTCCATGGATTAACAATTTACCGCTTGATCCAATTTTATATTCAAATCCGTAAGATAATCATGAATATATATAGGTTTTTTGTGATGAGATTATATAAAATAAATAAAATAGCACATACTTTCATTCAAGTAATCTAATTGAAGAAAGCATATGCTATTTTATCGGTTTATCGATAAATATTCGGGTTAATTTGCTACTTTTTCTGGTTCTTTTCTCTTTCGGCTGCTTCCAGCATTTTCTTTGCAATCCTTAGTTCGGTCTTTCTCCTTGTTTCTTCTGTGTAAACCCTGAGTTCTGCTACCAGTCTGTTATATCTGGTTATAAATATAGTATCCCCTAAATTCTCAGTCAAATACTTGGTGAGATTGACCCTCAATTCATTTGTATCGATCCTTTTTACATCATCTTCGTAAGCCATTTTTCACTCCTTAAATATCTAATTTATCAGAATATTATTTAACTTTTATTAGTCTTTTAAAATATATTAAATAATTATTTTTTATTATTATCTCATATTTAATTAAAAATATCTATAATAAAATGATTAAATTTTATATTTTAGGTTATATTATAAAACAAATTTAAAAATACTCAAATACTCTTTAAAAATACTTATAAATAAATGATTAAAATTTATATTGTTAAATTATAATAACTTTAGAGGATTTATTTTTTCAGGAGACCATAAATATAACCGCACATTTTTGAAAAATCAATTTGAAGAAGAAGAGGTATGATAAAAGTAGAAACGGACCAAACTTTTTCACTTGCATTGAAATGATAATTGGTTTTACCCCTCCATGCTTTTATCAATCTGCTGTAAGGCTTGTAGATATAAGCTATAAAAAGAGGAATCAGCATAAGCAAAATCCAATTGCTTAAAAAAAACGAACAAACCAAAATTGCCAGTAACACCATAAAAGAAAAAAACCTTATCAGGTGACGGTGCAAATACATGCCGCCCCGGGCATCGCCTTTTGCATATCTAAAGAATTGTTTCGATATTTGGACAGGATTTTCCCTCATTTTCCAGTAAACCATCGCATCGGAATTGAATCTTATAGTATAGCCTGCGGCTTTTATATTAAAATCAAATTTCATATCCTCTCCATAATCCATATCTTCCGGATAACCGCCTGCATCGACCCATATTTTCTTCTTAAAACTTATATTCCTGGATGAGGGCATATATTTTTCTCTATTTATTTCTTCCTCAAGCGGCATAATACAGACAGCAAGACATTTTTGCAGAAAACTTCTGCAAAGCGGCAGGCTCAGACCTCCGACGATATTACAGGAAGTATCGATATAAGACTCCGTGATTTTTTCCAGCCAATTTTTATCCATGACACACCCGGCATCACTCACACAAATAATCCTGCCCGCTGCACTTTTTATCGCTATGTTTCTTCCCTGTGAAATGTTTGCTCCGCTTTTTTTGATTATGTTTACACTAATGACGGATTTGTTATTCTTATTATTGCTTCTTATCTTCTTTTTAGCAGCATCGTCCGATAATACAATGTTAAAATCACTTCTTTCCCGGGATAATTCTTCTTTAAAAAAACTTAATGTACTATCAAATGTATGATCCTTCGATCCCCCATCAACTATGATTATTTCACCGGGTAGGGCCGTCTGATTGATCAAGCTCTTAAGAAATTCGATGATGTTTTTTTCCTCATTGTAAACCGTGGTTATGAAGCTTACTTCTGAAAGAATTTTCCTTTTATTACCCATAATCATATTTTCGAATCTCCAAAATATAATCCAAAAACCTTAAAATAAGCCTTTAATCTTAATTTGCTCCTGCTGTGTGGTTTAAACACTGCCAGAACCGCAAATAAGAGTATTCTGTTGATGATGCCGGCCAAATAAATAAAACTCATACACCTTGCATGGAATGCAGAGTAGTTTTTTTTAAAATATAATCTTCTGCTCTTCCATATCCCGGCTTCCCTTATAGCCATAGCCTTTGAGGCAATACCGCTGTCAGAATGTTCTATTAAAAAATCAGGATAATAATAGTTACTGAAATCCTTTCTGTGCAGCCTCAAGCATATATCGGTGTCTTCGCTATACATAAAATAATCCTCATCAAACATACCTGCTTTGATGAAATTATCTTTTTTTATAAACATAAATGAACCGGAAAGCCAATCAACTTTCATCTCACTGCCGTGATTCCACCAGGTCATGAAGTAAGAACCAAAAATACGGTTCCCTTTGAATATTCTGTATAAGAAATAACTTTCATAAAACTGCCTGGCAAGCGTTGGGAATGACCTGGTGCTTAATTGCAGAGCACCATCAGGGTTTAAGACTTTTGCTCCGACGATTCCAACCTTCCCGATTTTTTCTTTTCTATCATAAAAACCAACTAGATCCGCCAGGCTGCCCTTTATAAATCTGGTGTCAGGATTTAAAAATAACAGATACTGCCCTCTGGCTCTGGATGCTCCAATATTGGATGCCTTTGAAAAACCAAGATTGCTCTCGTTTATAATCAAATTAAAATCTTCATTTCCAATGGTCTCGTCTTTTAAATATTCCACACTGCCATCGTTTGAATCATTGTCAACCACGACTATTTCACGGGTCATACTGTTTTTTCCGATATGTTCCCTTATGCTGCCGATGCACTTCTTGATGAAATCGAGACTATTGTAATTTACGATTATGATGCTGATATCCAACCCTTTTCCCCCAAAACTACCTGTCTTTTATAATTTCATTGACTATAGAAATCAAATCCCTTTTAAAATTGCTGCTGGAAAATCTTCTGCAGCTTTCAACAGCGTTTTTTCTGATTACATCTATATTTATTTTTCCGGTTATTATTTTTATGGTAATATCTTCAAGTTCTTCCAGGCTGTCAAAAAGGAACCCATCATATCCGTTTCTTATGATTTCCTTCTGTCCTCCTTTATTTATGACCACGGGAATGCATCCGGCTGCCATTGCTTCTACTGTGGTTATTCCGAAATGTTCGAATTTCTCAGGGTGAACTTTTTCATCTTCGCCCAATCCTGAAGCATGCCAGAAAATAAGTGACCTGGCAAAAATCCTCACTAGATCTTCCCATCTCATATTCGTAATCACTTTTATCGGATAATTTTTACCTGCGGCTTTTACTTTTTCCACATACTCCAGGTGATCGGCTCTGCTTCCAACACCGCCTGCAAGATACAAAGCATAATCCTTCATTTCGACAGGGTACCTGTCATATAGTTCCCTGAATACTCCTACCAGTTCCAGTTGTTTCTTGTTATGATGTTCCGGGAAAAACCTGCCTACACTTAAAATGATTTTTTCCTTATTTCCTGTCCTGAAACTGTCTATATCGACAGGTGGAAATAAAACAGTACTTTCTTTACCCCACAATTTTTTTATCCACTTCCTGGAATATTCAGAGATCGTGACCACCCTGTCGTAAGTTTCCAGAAATGTCAGATCTCTCGGATAAGTTATAAGAAATAAAGGAATATATCCCAGGATCTTTAAGATAGCTTTTTTAAAAAAGTTTATTTTTCCCTGATTGTAAACAACTACACCAAGTTTCCTTGAATCTTTTGAACTACTATCAGCCTCTATTGGAACAAATGTATCGGATGATATTAAAACCCGGAAGGACTGCACCGTAAAATCAACAGGGATCTCTATGGTTTTCTTGATCCCTTTCTTTAAATTGGCAGCTTCATCGTACAGAGGTTTCTCGTTTTCCGTTTCTCCCTCAAATATTCCGATCTTTACATTCATCAAATCGACACCACTTGTAACCGGATTTTTAAAACCAAGCCTCAAATATTTAGTGTGTTTTTTTATAGAAAGTATCACCTTCCCACTGCTCCAGCTGCCTCTTCTAAGCAGAAATCTTTTGGGATCATACAGGCCCTCTTCCACTTCTATTTCATCAAAACCTTCCTCTAGCCTGTCTGCAAACCTGAATAGCCATTTAGCCGGCTGTCTGAAGAAGACCAGTAGAAACTTATGAAAAAGCGTGAAATCGACATCGAAAGGAGTGGGAAAATAACATAAATATATATTTTTATGACCATACGCGGGAAGGGAACTTAAATAGGTGGCATTTACAAAAAGGTCATATTTTCGTGTGATTCTTGCTGCATAGTCTTCCGATACAAAAGGAAATATCTTTAAATTTACCCTGGTGAGATCAAGGTTGAGTCTTTTGGAAACTTCTTCAAGATCGACAAATATATCCGTTATCAAATCTACATCATAGTCTTCTTGTCCGGATAAGATCTCTGCAATCTTGCAGCTGTATCGCTCTCCGCCCCCGGCCGTTGATAAATACCTATCATAAATGGCAATTCTCTTCATACCATACCCTGCTAAAAACTTCTCATCCAGCTTTTGATAATTCTATCCTGCACCTTACTGCCGGTCCTTATTTTTATTCTTTTTATTAAATACCGGGGCAGCATATAAAAAAGTTCAAAAATAATTCTGATCCTTATGGGAATATCGATTCTTCTCTGTCTTACGCCCTTAAGTAAATCAACCAGATAATATAAAATACTGGTCATACCTGTAAAAACAAATGCCAGGTAACTCCTGATAAATAAAAGAGACCAGCCGCACTTAAAAATCATAAGCAGCCTGTTTCTAAGTACATAATAAGTAAAATCATAAGACCATTCTTTGCTTGTACCGCAGTGAAAATGTCTTACTACGGATTTGGGGGTAAAGAAATTTTTCCAGCCTGCCAGTCTTGATCTCCAGAATAGGTCGATATCCTCATAATAGGTGAAGAATCTTTCATCAAAAAAGCCTATATCTTCCAGCATTCTCCTATCCATCATGACACTGCTTCCGGAAAGCCCGAAGATTTCCTCTACCCGGTTATATTGACCCTCATCAAAGCTTTCAAAACCTCTGTCCCGGCTGTAAAAAGATTTGTTTATCTTGATCCCGCAGCTATTGATAATATCTCTTCTGTAGATGAAAAATCTTTTTGGAATCTTTATCTTAACCGCTCTGGGTTTGCCGGATAATCTGATATCTTCCAGGATCTCTTCGCCTATTACTATCCGTAAATCATTTGGTGAAATATATGATGATGCCGTGAACTGTAAAACTATACTTTTCGTAAGATCCTCTATAGGAATCGCCAGAATTGCATTACCCTTCGACCAGCGATAAACATTTCCATTATCATCGGACTGCGCAGGGTAAAAACCATCCGGATACTTTATGTTTTCATTTACAGTATTATTACAGCAGTTCTTTTTCCCTGCACTGCTGACTTTCAGGTCAGATATCTTGATACCCAGTCTCCTGACTTCATTTCTATCTCTTATTTCTTTTTGATTCTTACTGCCGGCCAGTAACTGAAGGGGTAAATACGGGTAGTAAAAAACCACTTTGGAACCCACAGCACCTATTACGGAATCCCCGGTAGATTGCCCGAAAATGGAAAGCAACTCACGCAGCCAGTCTTTTTCGACCACACAGTCATTATTTATCAGAACTATATATTTACCCTTTGAACGTTTAAATCCTTCATTATTTCCGCCTGAGTACCCTTTATTTTTATCAAGAGCGATTATTTTTACCTGCGGAAATTCTTTTCTCACGAATTCTACCGAGCCATCGGTAGAAGCATTATCGACCATTATTAACTGGATTTTTTCAGATGGGTAGTCAACTCTGAGTATCGAGTCAAAAAGATTTTTCAAAAATACCTTGCCATTGAAATTTACAGTGATAATTGATATCAAGGGATCATCATCTTGCGCCAATTAAAAATCTCACCTTACCTTAAACTGAAATATCACCCTCTTGAAAGTACAATCACCCCTATGGTTATTATAATGGTACCTATCCATCTTATAGGATTGACATCCTCTTTTAATATAAATTTTGAAAGGACAAGGACCATTACATAAGTAAAACCAAGAAATGGGTAGGCAAAACTAAGATCGACAACAGATATTGCTATCATCCAGATCGCAGCCGAAATAACATATAAAAATAAACCGGTCATTACCAGGGGACTTTTTATTACTCCCAAAAAAAACTGCTTAAAGGCATCGAGACTTCCGAAATTCACTATACCAATCCGGTTTATACCGACCTTTAATAATAATTGCCCCCCAACCGCTATGGAAATACTTAACAAAATAAGCAAAATGGAACTTGTTAAACTCATTTTGTTTCTCTCCTTAACCATAATCTTGCGACACTTACAAAAGATCTGTAATTTAAAAACTATGATTTCTTTCCCAGATAATATTTATTAGATACAGTAAGACCCATCACTTTATCGATATTTTCAAAATCCCTAAGCAATACTTCCAGCTTTTGATCGATGTCTATATTCAGTCCCGATTTGGTTTTAGGTTTAAAATCACCTAAAATCTCTCTCAAACTACTGATATCATAACCAAGGCTTTTTATTTCAGTATAAAGGGTCCTGAATATACTAAAATAGATCAGCAGCATTCTCTCCCTGTTTTTGCGATTCAGCTCATTGATCTCGTTACTTATTTGGACCTGTATATTATTATTTATTGCTTTTATTGACTCGTTATAACTCTTTCTCAGGTTTTCAAAATACATACTTGTAAGAAAATACATATACTTCCTTAATTTACCCTTGATGGTTTTGTCTTCAGCCAGCTTTTCCGATTCCAAAATATCAAACCGGCTTAAAAGTTTCAAATCTTTAAAACTGTCTTTATCTAATTTTATCTCGAAAAGCTCGAATAATTCATTCTTGCCATATATTTCTCCAATTTCGCTTTCTACACTTTCAGACTGTTCGAACTCGATTTTATTCCATACACCTTTATCTATGATTTCGAATCCAGCATTTTTCAATATAAATTCAATTGTAAAATCATCGATTCTCATGCTGGTTCTGTCCACCTTCTTTCCCTCACCTAACAGCTTGTAGAGTCCTCTTTTTTCAGGAATAGAGAAAAATAGAAACCCCTCTTTTTTTAACTTTGATGCCATCACATTGGTAAGATCATAGAAAAATTTTGGACTGATTTTAGAAAAAGCGTTATTTACAATAATCCCGTCAAACTTGGTCCTCTGGATTATTTTGGATTTTAAAGCTCCGACTTCATCCAATAGGCTATCTTCATCTTCACCAGTCACAAAATCTTCATCAACTTCCAGATCGAATATCCTGCCCACATCGTTTTTGTTTATGATCTCTTCATCCCTGTATTTATTGGAGGTTATTTTTAAAACATTTGCACAACCCTCGAAGTTTTTCTTTATGATCTTTGAGATCTTGCTGTTCTGTAGATCTATGAGTTCGATAATCTTTCTTTTATCAAAGGCATAATATGGGTCAGCACAATATTTAACAAGCGGTCTGGTCACATTTTCCCAATAAAATCTCGGAGCGATTTTATTTAAATTCTTTCTGTAGATTTCCCTTAAACTCTTATTGACAAGTATGCTTTCCATGACTCTTGCAAGTTGATGGGTATTCTCGTATTTCACAACTTCGCCTATATTTTCGATTTTTACCATTTTAGCTATTGAATCCCCTTCGGTGGTTATAATCGGAAGTCTTGCCCAGATATAATCCATAACTCTTGTCCTGTAAGAGAACTCCGTTTCAATTCTCTCATGATGAATAGATAGTCCCGCATCCGAATCAAGGAGGAAAGTCTGTCTGAGATCATAGGGTGCCCATTCGTTAAAGAAAACATCTTGATCATATAGATCCAGTTCTCTTGCCAGTTTTATTGCTTCTATGCATTTTCTCATCTCCGGAAGTTTGGAATCCGGATGCTTTATTCCCATAAATACTAATTTGATATCTTTCCTGCCCCTGGTGATTTCCCATAATGCTTTTATAGCAGTAACCGGGTCAAGCCAGTTCCATATTCCTCCTCCCCATAAAATAATCCTGTCTTCTTGTTTGATATTAGGCATTACATCTCTAATGGATAGATTTGACCTGAGCGGAGGATTCGAAGGTATGCCGGAAGGCACAATATCTATGAGGGTCCTTAATGTATTATCGGAATCATAACTGTATGGATTTATTCTTCCCACAGCGGTAAGCATTCCTATCCAGTAGTCTCTTTGCTTTTCGCTGGCACAGATAAAGTAATCACCAATAGTAAGCTGGAGTTTCAATATATTTAAATTATTTCCATCGATCCTTATTCTTTCAGCAATATCCCTGTCTTTAAACATCTCCAGACTTTCCAAATTGAAAGGATTGTAAAGATCGACAATGATCCTGCCTTTATAATTTTTTAGGAATGGAAAATAGTAAAGGATATGACCCTGGATCAAGATTATATCTGAGTTCTCGATACTCTTTTGAAGACTTTTATAATTATTCATTTTATATTGCTTTGTTTTAAAGCCTTCGGTATCAATATCCACCTTGTTGGGAGTAAGTAAAGTGACATCAACATAATTCGATAAAATCCTGGCAAATTCATAAAACCTTATACCGGGTCCGGCCATATTTTTACCAATAATGTCATAGCTTATTATACAGATCCTGGATTGGCTCTTTTTGATTGGTTCGTTTTGCATTATTTCTCCCATATCCAAAAAATTATTTAGAAAAACCTTTATAAATTCTTAAAGTTCTAAGATATGTTAACTAATTTTAAGATGCAATCATTTTAACTCTAATCTATTCAAGATTAAATGATTTTTTAATTTAATTGTCAAATTATAAGGCAGAAACACGAAATTTATAAAATAAGCATAAAAAATCGGTAAAATCTGATCACCAGCGGCTCTGGATCTCAACCATCGTATTTCCTCTCTTAAAAATTTTCTAAAAAAATCCAAAAACCCTGTATTTATCACGGCACACCTGATCCTGTTTTTATGGTAATAACGGTAAAATCTCTTGCTGAATTTCCCAATCGATGCACCTTCGAAGTGTCTCGCAATGGAATCCAAATTAACCGCTATGCGCCTTCCGGTCCTTCTGACCTTCAGACAATAATCAAGCTCTTCAAAATAAGCTGGCCTATATCCTGCGTCGAAACCACCCATGCTCCTGAATAATCCGAATTCCGTTGTAAAAAAAGCTCCGGTAATATAATCTGCATCTTTTACATTATTTATCCGGCTGACTATAATGCCTGCATCTTTTTCCAATTTCAACTCCCTTTTCAAATTGGAATAACTCTTTCCAGAATCCATATGATAAGTAATAAAGTTATCTTTGATTTTTCCGCCGGAATGCTGCACTATATCTTTTTTATAATCAAGGATCAGTCCCCCTGCAACTCCTATTTTATTTGAGGGCATACTTTCTCTTTCAGTGAGTTTAAATGTCGAGATTATTTTCTTTAACGCGTCCCGTTTTAAATATATATCCGGATTCAATAGAATCAAAAATTCCGGCTGTTCATCAGGGTTTTTTATTTTCTTGATATAATTAAAAACTGCTTGATTTACCGCACCTGAGAATCCTATATTTTTCTTAAGGGCGATAAATTTGAAATTACTACTGGTAATCTCCGTAGAAATATTTCTGAACTCCCTTATTTTTATAATTGTATTGTCTGCTGAAGAATTATCGATTACTATCAAGAACCAGTCCTTATAATTTTGTCCCGCTATCGAGCGAAGACAACCTTCAATAAAATTCCGGCTGTTATAAGTGACGATTACGATTAAGCTTTTAATACTCATATGGTTATGATACAAACCCGAATATTACTATAAGAAAAACCGGTCAGGTCCTTACCGATTCCCCGATAGTTTTCTTCGCGCGATTCTAAAATAATTGTAGATCCTGTAAATAAGGCCCTTTTTGACTATGCCTTCCAGCTCGGATATCCTCTTATCTCTTTCTTCTATCATCTTCTTCTGATCTGTGGTTATCCGTTCCAGATTCTTTATGGCCTCTTCTCTGTCGAAAAATAATTTTTTTTCTTTACCGCTATCGGGAGAAAAAGCTGGATTTACTGCCCACTTTTGCAATTTTTCAGTAGTCCTTTCGAAATTAAAATTCGCCATCGCATATTTCTTTCCGGCAATTGCGGTCCCACTAGCTTCTTCGACATTATCCGCAAGATAAATAAGTTTCCTGCTTAGATCCTCATAGTCATAAGCTTTGAAGGTATATCCGAGCTTTTCCTTCTCGATTATATCGGTCAATTCGCAGACATTTGAGGACAGCACACATAGACCTGCCCTGAACCAATCCAGAATACGATTCTTGCTGCCCAATCTGACTTCATAGATGTCTTTATCGATGTTTATCCCCACATTTGCCTCGAGATAGTAATCTGACAGGTCCTCTCCGGGTATCCAGCCTTTCATTAAAAACCTGTCCTTATAAGGACTGCTGTCTATCATCGACAGAAAACGAGGGTAAGTTTTTAAATCCTGTTCAGGTATCTCTCCCCCCGTAGATACGAATTTGATTTTTGGATTCTTTTTCATTGCCTCTGTAAGCCCCTTAAATAGAGTATCGACATCGGTCCAGGTATTATACCCCCCGGTCCACAGCACCACAAAATCTTCTTTTCCTATATTATCTTTTTCTCTAAAAACAGTTTTTTCATGTTTGTATTCAACCGGAGGAAGACCGCAGGGAATTACGCCGGTAAAATTGTAACCGGATGTATATTTATTAAGCCTTCCTATTGCTCCCAGTTCGCCTATCAGAGCATACTCCTGCCTTGAAGACACGCATGAGAAAATATCTGCACTGGAAATAATATTATATTCACTGTTCCAGTAATGAAACAGACAGGTGTCATCTTCATCGATATAAGCACGAGCCTGTGCCTCAGCCATTACATGACCAAATAAATCTGCCCAGAATGGAATATCTTTTGTTTTCAAAGAACCAAGCAGTTTTGATGCTACAAAAGAAGGATAGAAAGTACAGCCAACTATACAGTCTGGCTCGAATCTGGTAAGAATCCCGGAAATTAACCCAATATTTTCAAAATCATCTTTCTTAAGTATATTGTATTCGAAAATATGCCTCTCTTGTGAATTCCCACTGTAAATAAAGCCTTTTTGGAACATGGATCCAAAATCATCCGGATATGCAGATGGGATAGCATAGCTGCAGACACATACTTCATGTCCCTTCTCGAGAAGCGGCAAAATAAACTGCCAGGTCCTGATGCCCGTCCCGTACACCTTTTTGTCATTTTCGAAGGGAAGCGGGCTCATGCCAAGTATAAATATTTTACTCATATCCTCTTTATTTTAACGGTTTTACCTTTATAATAAAAATTGTAACTTATTATTTTTTCCGGTGGTCTTTATATTTTTAAAATATTTCTCTAATTATAATTGTACTAATAAAAAATTTATACTACCATAAAAAATGATAAAGAATTAAAAGGCAGATTTAATTTTTTATGAAAGTCATACTGATAATACTACTGATCATTTTTTTATTGATAACAACCCTCTTCGGTGTCGTCTTAATCAGTAGAAATAAAAGCTTTTCCGGTCAGGAAGCCGGTGATTCTGAGACCACAGAAAGCAACAAAGATAACGAAACAATCTCCCCTGAGTCCAGAGTAGAAAAAATAATTGATATGCAAAAATTTGATATCGATGATCTCTTTGGCAGTACCGATACAACCGGCAGCGAAGGCGGGACCGAAGCAGACAACAGCTATACAACCGGAACCACTGATGATAGTGATTCATCCGATATACTTACCCGGCAAAATGAAGAAGAACCTGACGGAGTTGGGACACAGGGCACAGAAAGTGGTAACACTGAAGAGGAACCGGAAGAACAATCCGGGGAAGAGTTAGAAAATGAAACTATTGAATTCTACCTGGATGGAGACAGAGAAAATGGAATATATCTGGGCAAAACAATATGTGATCTCGAATCTGCGCACACCTCACAGCTTTATGGAGAAGACTTCAAAAATACCGGCTTTGAATTCATCCGGGAAAACAACGAAGATTTAAATCTCCTGCCTGGTTCCACTCATTATGTTTATATTTATTTTTACGGAAGCCAGTCGGAATGGGATTACACAAGAATAGAAATAAATCTGCCGGGAGAAGATTTCACTGAAAAAGAAATAAATATTTTTATAGACAAGCCGGAAGAAAAAGTCATTACAAGCATACTCCAATCTATCGAAGGATGGGCAGTGGATCTGAGAAATGGCGATAATCCCGGTATAAAAACCATAGAGATTTATCTCAACGGACCCAGAGGGTATGGAAAACTTTTAGGCAGCACACAATACGGAATGACAAGGTCCGATGTGGCAAATTTTTTTGGAAATCAAAATTATCTCCCCAGCGGTTATCAGTTTGATGAACTTATTTACCTCGAACCGGGTTCCACTCATACGATCTTCGTATATGCTGTAAGTTCCGAAGATAACAGCTTCAATTATGAAAAAAGAGAAGTATATTTATCCGGAATAAAAGAAGAAAAAGCGATAATCAATGCTCAAATCGATATACAAAAGCTCGGAGAGAGCGGAGAGCTGGAAATAACAGGCTGGGCCATCGATAAAAATATCCTGGATGAGTATCTGGAAGAAAAACGAAAAAGCGAGATGGAAGCTATGGGAAATACCAATCAGTACCCGGTCAAAAAAGTAGTATACAACACTAACAGGGACGGCAATGATAACATATACAGCATAAATATCGATGGGACGGGACTTACCAGGTTGACAGATTATTCGGGAAATGATCTGTATCCGGAAGTGTCGCCTGACGGAGAAAAAATTGCATATACATCGGATATAGGAGGTATATGGCAGATAATGATAATGGATTGGGATGGCAATAATAAAAGACAGATCACATTCAATAATTTTAGAAGCGCATACCCCAGCTGGTCCCATGATCGTGAGTACATATATTTTGAAGGTTATATAGACGGAGACTGGGAATTATTCAGGATCAGAAGCAACGGATCCGAACAGAAAAGACTTACATTTAATTCAAGTTCACATGATTGGCACCCCAACGGACATCCATACGAATATAAGATTATTTTTGAATCGGGAGCAACCGGACACGAAAACATTTATGTGATGAACAGTAATGGTTCAGGAGTCAATAATATAACCAGAGACGGTCCAAGAAGAAGAGTTCCGGATGTATCTTCTGACGGAAATAAAATAACATATATGAGATATTCCGGTGATAACAGCGATATCTGGATCATGGACTATAACGGACAGAACGAAACCAGGCTTACGGATAATCCTGATTGGGATGGCCATCCCTCATTTTCACCTGATGGAAAATATATTGTTTATGAGGAAAGAAAAGGATCAACTGAAAACCTGGTTTTGATAGATCTTACAAGCGGTATAAGGTTCAATTTAACAAGTTCATCCAATATCAACAAAGATGCCAGTTTTCTTTACCGATAGTAAAGAATGTCCATTTCAATCAATGATTTGATGTTTGAACCTCTTTTTAGACTGAGACATAAACGTTAGCCTTACTGATGCTCCTGCCGAAATTCCAAGCCAGATGGCCCATATCGTATCTCTGGAAAAAAAATAAAAAACAAGTTCCGAAATCGATAGATTTGAATTAAAAAACCTGGTTACCATCAGATTAACCGCACCGGTGCTGTAAAGTATGAGTGCAAGAGCAGGGATACATCCTGCTATTAAAAATACTTTGATATCAAAATAATTTGTACCCGCCACAGCTTTCATGCTTATAGAAATTAAAAACCCGATCATAAATCCAAAAATAAAAACAATAAAAAGCCTTAAGAAACTTAAAAAACCGGCGGGCAGATTATAAACGGCAAGAGCATCTGTGATATTATCAAAATAGGCAAAGGCGGTGTAATATAAAAGTATATTTACGAAGCTAAAAGCTACAAGAAATAATTTCTTTTTTTTATTTAGCATTATGTTATGACCTTAATAGTTATTGCAATAACCAGATGTTAACTTAAAAGGATATTAATTTCAATTAACCCTGTATTCTGTTATACTATAAAATTCTAAATATATGAGCAGGGTCAAATAAACTATATAAATAAAAATAGCATATAAAAAATTATATTTTTAAAGAAAAATACCAAAGATAATTAAAAGTCAAATAGCATGAGAACGGTAGTAATAATCATTATAATTTTGTCCGTAATAGCCGTAAGCGTTTTTGGATATGTATTAATTAGATATTTCCAGGGTAAAGCATCTCCCGCCGGGGAAACAACCGAACCGGAACCACCTGATACAACTGTCGGGGAAGAACAGGAGCCTGAAACGACAACAGAAGAAGAACCGGAGGTGGAAGCTGAGCCGGATAAAATTGCCGTTATAGAAGTTTACCTTGATGGAAACAGAAAAACCGGAATTCTTTTGGGGGAAGCAGAATATGGCTTGACCTCCGAGCAAGCTCGTATGGTTTATGGGGAAAATCTTTCGGAAACTGGTTATAGTCTGGCAATCGATAATGAGAATTATGCATTTGTTCCGGGTTCTACTCATTATCTTTATATATATGCACTGATTCCAAAATACGGATGGAACTATACCAGAGAAAAAATAAAAATCGATGGAGAAGAAAACCTTGATGCTAATATCAAATTATCCCTGGACAGTCCCAAAGAAAATGAAGTAATCACCGAAGCTAACAAATCAAATGTAAGAATTTCAGGCTGGTCAGTAGATACCGGATCCCAAAACAATACAGGAATCGACAGAGTAGAGATTTATTTAAACGGTCCAAAGGATTTCGGCAAATTTCTGGGAGAGGCAGATTACGGAACAGAGAGACAGGATGTGGCCAATGCGCTTGGAAATGCAAATTATATAAACTCAGGTTATTCTCTTGACTTTGATGCAAGTGAACTGGAAGCAGGCAGCGAAAATACTCTATATATTTATTCTTTCTCCAATTCCGGAGCTTATTATCTGGGTTTAAGAAATATCAAGATGGAAGGCGAAGAGAAAGAACCGGAAGTAATATTTTCGGTAGAAGAGGTTAATCTAAATGATCAGTCCATACGGATAAGCGGTTGGGCAATAAGTAAAGATGACTTTTTACAGGCCGGGCCAAGAAGTCCGGATATAGAATATGACGTTAAAAAAATAATTTTTACTTCCGATAGAAACGGCAGCGAGGATGTATACAGTATGAATCTGGATGGTTCCGAACTCATTCAGCTTACGGACCATCCCGGAAAGGATAACTATCCCGCCGTTTCACCCGACGGAAAAAAGATCGCTTATACTTCCGATATTAATGGCATATGGCAGATCATAGTTATGAACTGGGACGGAACCGATAAGACACAGCTTACCAATAATCCATGGAGCAGCGGATATCCTACCTGGTCCTTTGACGGAAGGTTTATATTTTTTGAAGTGTACCAGGATGGCGACTGGGAAATATACAGAATAAACAGTAACGGAGGCAACCTTAAACGCCTGACATTCAACCCCGATATCTATGACTGGCACCCGGCTGGTCATTCTTTCCAGGATAAAATCATTTTCGAATCCGGGAACAGTAGAAACGAAGATTTATATGTTATGGATTATAATGGAGAAAATGTTAATCGCATTTCCGATATCAGTATGAGGAAAAGGGTTCCTGCTATTTCAATAGATGGCCAGCTGATCGCTTTTATGGGTTACGAAGGCAATAAAACTTTAATATATACAATGGACGGAAGGGGAGGAAACATAAAGATGGTTTCCGGTTCACTAACGAACTGCGGTCACCCGGTTTTTTCCCCGGATAATGCGTTTATTGCTTTCGAATGCACCATCGATGGTCAGCAGGAAATATATACTATTAGCCTCGATGGTTCTAATCCCATAAGGCTGACTAATTCTGCGGGGAATGATTCTGATCCTTACTTTCTGTATCAGACACAGTAATCGGTTTGGATTCAGAATCTTTCTGCTCCGGCTTTTCAATTGACAAATGTTTATACTCCTTTTTTGAAAAGCTAAAACGTATAGATGTGCCTATAGCAAATCCAAGCCATAGGGACCAGATCGTCTGTCTTGAAAAAAGATAAAATGCCAGTTCACTTAATCTCTCACTTGAATTGAAAAATTTATTTATGAAAAAACTTGTTATGGAACCTTCCGAAAGTATCAGGCATATAAACGGAAAAATCCCGACAATGATTAGGTTTTTGAAACTAAAAAGATTTTTCTTTATCTTTAAGCGCAATATGAGCATTACCATCATGCCTATACAAAAACCTACAATCAAAAGTACCGCTAGTTTAATATAATTCGTTGCAATAGAGGATAGACCGGTCACTCCGAAAACATCCAGAATGTTGTCGAAATAAGAGTAAACTAAAACATAAAAAACAGTATTAACAAATGAAAAAATAATTAAAAAAAGTCTCAAAACAACCTCGATTCTTTATGTTTTAATAAGAATATATTCTTTATAATATTACAATCTCTGCCCAATATCACCAAGATATTGAGAAACATAACTAAATACGGTATGCGCTACAACTACAGCTCCCGCCTGACTGTAATGCATTCCATCAGTAAGATATTCTCCCGGATTTTGTGAAAGAGGAGTCAGCACATCTATTACCACCGCGCCATACTTTGCTGCAATCTGCCGGATTATATTATTGTATTCAATATATTTTTCTTTTTCGGGTTTAAAAATAGGACCAATAAGATTTATAAATACTCTCGCACCTAAATTCTTTGCTTTGACTATGATGCTTTCCATATTAGCCTGGAATCCCGAAACACGAGGTCCCGCATCATTGGTTCCATAAGCTACTATGACTATTTGCGGATTATATATGGCAACGGTGCTGTCAAACCTTGCATTCCCGCCGCTGGCCTTTTCACCACCTTTTCCACTTGCGATGGTATTGTAATCAGCGTATGGATAATTGGCTTCCAGAAGATCGTCAAACATCTGTACCCAGCCAGTCATTTCTATCAGGGAATCACCCATTGCCACAATATTCATATTGACACGTCCCCTTACAGTCATACTTTTTGAAGGAAGGGTGACTTCTCCGTTACTGCTTTCTATTTTAAAAGCGGTAGTAATTACACCGCCCGAATTAACCAGGTCTTCATTTACTATTATCCTGAAACTTATTTCTTTCTCCTCCCCTACTCCTAACTCACTCAAATCCCATATAAGCCCCCTTATATCGTCACTCCAGCTTATCCCTTCGGGAGTCCCGGACTGGCTGACATAGGTCGCTCCGGCTGGCGTGGGGCAAATGACTCTATAACTTTCTTCCGTTTTATCACCGGTATTCTTTAAGACGATCTTTACACTTATAATCTCGGTTGCCCAGAGATACCCTCCATTTTCATCATATAGAAATGCTTCAGACGTAGTCAAATCGGAAAAACGTCTTATCTCTTCCTCCACTGATTTTTCGATAACATCGGACCCATATCTCAGGGTACTATTGTTTGTAATGACCACATCTTCGGTAAGGTCATTTTTAATCCTGACTCTGAATGATAAGATTTCAGGTTTATTTACTTCTAAATTATCGATATTCCACGATACACTATTAACTCCGTATTGCCCCGAATCGGTAATGGAATCTTCGATTATATCCGTAAATTCCGAGAAATTACTGTTAATTTCCACATTGGCAGCATTCATACCTCCGGAATTTTTTACTATCAGTCTATACTGTATTACATCGCCCTGTCTCAGAACTCCACCGTTTTCATCTATGGCGCCTATTTCAAAATTACTAAAATCCGGACTACTTTCTACCGTACTTATCAAATTCGCTTCGATATCGTTATTTAAAATCTTTCCACTGTTTTTATAAGTGAATTTCGCTCTATCGAATTTTATCAAAGTACCGTTATCCAGGGGCCTCTTTACTCCTACCTCAAGATCTATGGTTCCCTGTTCATTTCCTTCCACGTTGCCGATTTCAATGGTTAACGTCCCATCAGTATTCTGGGAAATCACATTATTTTCCGAGGAGATTAAAAAGGTATCATCCGGTATTTTAAATACTATTTCAAAGTCTTCTGCCGTTTTTTTTCCTGTATTTTTATAATTGATTGCATATGTTATTCTGTCACCGGGCTTTAAAGATCCGCTTGAATCACTGGATATAAAATTTACACTCACATCACTGAAATTTGGCGGATAAATTTTAAAATAATAATAGATAAAAGAAGACGCCCCTACTATTAGAATGATTACAACTAGCAGATATAGCCATTTCCTACCGTTCTTTATGTATCTTAAAAATTTATTGTCGATTTGTTTACTTTGCATTTAAAAATACCCTATTTTTAAAACAACCTTATATTATAGCAAAAAACTTGTTTTAAAATATAGTTCTATCTGTTTTTTATCTCTACCTCAATATCATCACAATCAATGTAACTTCCATTATATGCAGCCCTGAATTGTATGATAGATTTTCCGGGATTCGTTCCTTTAAGCTTCAAAATAAGATTTATTTCATTGTCACCTTTGATAATATACGAATCGCTAACCCACATATATGTACCATTACTTATTCCGGGATATCTGTCTATATACCCAGCCGGATCGACTTCTACAAGTTCGATATCATCCGGAAGTTCGAGCTCAAGCGAGTTTATTTTGACATACGTCTTGTCCACGTTTTTTATAATATATTCAAGAGTAAATTCCTGTCCAGTTTCTTTGATATCATTATTAATCAAATATTCAATTGTTAAATTCCTATTGAGGTTCAAATAGCTTGCATATTGATTGGATGGAATATAGCTATTAAACTCAACTCTTTTTATGTCATAAAGATTTAGCGTCCTCATATCTTCTATACCGTTTCCATACCTTACGGCTCCCCTATAGCCTGCAACCGGAATCAAGGGCCATTTCGAAGGAGAATTATTGTCATATGGCCATGCAAAAAATAAAACTTCTTTATCCAGGTGAGATTCTATGTCTTTTTTCGATTGTCTCAATTCGTTTAAAAACTCCTCATCCGAAGACTGGCCCAGTCTAATATGATTTACCGTATGAGATAGAAATTCGCATCCGTATTCATCCATCTCGATGATTTCGGGCCAGGTAAGTATTGTTCTTATTACACTTGCTCTTTCGTTAAAATATTTATTAGTCTTCCTGTCGGCATCAGAATTCCCAATTGCGCCCGTTACCAGAAAAACGGTCATCTTGTATCCATACTTTTTAAGTATAGGGAAACCATTTGTGTAAACATCCTGGTATCCGTCATCGGAAGTTATTATTACTGGTTTTTCAGGCAGGGCTTTTCCATAATCAATGTAATTCAAAAGGTCCGTAAAAGTTATGGTCTCATAACCGTTTTCCTTTAAAATCCTGCACAATTCTTCGAATTGTTCGGTATACAGTTCTATTGGCTCTCCTATATGATCCTCTATTGCATGCAATCCTATTATTGGGACATAATTTCCTTCAAACGGTCTGGCGCCGTAAACCTTTATACTATAATCGGGACTTATAAAAGAATCCACCTCATCCGAAGATATTTCCAGTTTGCATGAAACCTCCGTATCTTCGGTTATATTATCTATTAAATTTAAACTGGTATCGAAAGAAATTTCTTCCCCTGCATCTAAAGCATCTATGGCCCATCCGGTTTCTTCCTCATTCAAGACAAATAAATCCGGTAAAATGAGATTCACTTTAATATTTTTTACCTCCGCACTTCCACTGTTTACAATATTTATATTTACTTCCAGACTTTCGCCAGGATATAAGTCACCGCCATTCAAGTCTGTGATTTTTATTCTTGATCCTGAAAATGATGATAATGCACCGTCTTTATCATTACCTTTTATTTTATTAAATAAATTGCAGCCTGGAAAAAATAAAAAAATAACGGTGACACAAATAAATAATATTGGTATATAAATTAATTTTTTGGATTTTTTACTTAGGGATTTCATTAGAGTGTTTATTTTGGACTCTTATATATAAAGTTTATAATTGAATAATTGTATAGTTGAAAAAAATATTACTTTTTTATCTCCATTTCGATGTCATCAGAGTCGATATAAATACCACCGGTTGTCGCTCTGAATTTTATAAGAGATGCCCCGGGCCTCAAACCTCTCATTTCTAGAATCAGATTTATTGCACCCTCTCCTTCTATAATATATGAATCGCTTACCCACATATATATGCCTTCGCTGATGCCGGGATACTGATTGATATACCCGCTGAGACTGACTTCTATAAGTTCGATATTGTCCGGAAGTTCCAGTTCAAGCGAACTAATCTTAATACTTTCTTTATTTTTGTTTTTAATCGTATATTCAACAGTAAATTTTTCTCCAAATTCAATATCATGACTATCAATAAAGTAACTAATTTCAGGGATATCAATTTTAAGTTCAATGACTTTAAAGAGTCTTAAAATTTCATTGTATCGTGCCCAATAATAGGTTCTTCCTACTTGTTTGGTATCAAATATGGGCTTAAATATGCTATTGTTACCAACAAAGTACACTGCAATATTATTATCAAGAGCCTCAATCATATTTGTAACCGTATAATTTGGATTTGTATGATAAATATATTCTATTTCTTTTTCACCGTATTCATATGTATCCACAAACATTCCCACATTTGCCGCTCTCACTTGCACATATAATCTGGCACCCTTCTCCATATTTCCAAACGCCTCATCCCAGAAATTATAAATAGGCAGGGGTTCGGAGAGATCAAGTTCATTATAATGTTCCAGGATAAAGGAAAGTGGCAGAAAAGCAAAAAATAATAATATGATTGCTATCAAAAAATATTTCAAAAACCTGTCGATTTTTAATACAGGTTTATTTCTTAATGATTTATCAAAAAGAAAAACCGCTCCATTCAGTATCGATAAAAGTCCGAATGCGATATAAAAAGAAATCACTATCATAGGGCCCAGCAGATAATTGGGATTCGCATGGCCAATATACAATGGCGGTACTATAAAATTAAAAATAATGAGGAGAAATGTACAGATGCCGAATTTCTTATTTTTTCTTATTAAAAAGATAAATCCTATTACTGCTATGATAATAAGTACGATACCATAAGTGCCGTAAAGTATGTTTAAATAATCTTTTATTACTTTAATGATCAATGAAATATCTTTATCACCAAAACTTCCGCCGTGAATTTCCCCTGTTACTCCCCTTCCTGTCACATAGTAGAATAACCTCCCCAAGGTATTTACCTCACCGAATCCCTGAAGAGATCTTATGAAAAGATAGAAATAAGATAAAAGAGGAAGGATAAAAAAACCTGCGCTGATAAAAATTGCTTTCACGCTTTTGAAAATCCGTGGATTTATAATAATGACATACAGGGCGATTGCCGGTACCAGGAAAAAGGTAAGAGGATGATTGGTCAGACTTAAACCCAGACAGAAAAAGAAAAAATAAAGAAATTTCCTTGTTTTATTTTCGGAATAAACAATAGCCGAAAAAATCAAAAGAATTATAAAAAAAGTGTTTAATGTATCAAATTCCAATCTATTTGCAACGCTCCAGAAAGGTACGATGAAGGCAAATATCATAGAACTTACAAAGCTTATAAACTCATTTTTTAACAGTCTGTTGATGGCTAAAAATAAAAAAAGAGTGGTAAGGGCACCAAATATTACTGAAAAAAGGTTAAGCCTGTAAGCAATGTCTCCGATCGGCAGATAAGTAAAAAGTTTTAAAAACATTGAAAAGGTTGGATAACCGGTTGGCACCATAAGAGTCATTTCGGGAATTTGGTTAGCATACCATCCTGTATCTCCACCGACCAGTTTGGGTTCCATTGTAAGTATGTAGATGACAAATGGGATCAAAAAGGAAAATACCGAAAATATTGCTATTCTCTTATCGACAATAAACTTTTTAATTTTCTGCAACACGCATGCTCCTTAAAAAAACTTATATAATAATAACAATAATATTTTATAAATTGAATATTATAACTCCAGCAATTACCAGAAGATTTCCTATTATTCTCAATTTATCGATATCTTCTTTAAGTATTTTCCAGCAAAATAACATAATAAAAACATAACTCAACGCAGTGAAAGAATAAAAATCAGAAAAATCAATCACCCTCATTGTAATCACAGAAAGAAATGGAACAAGTATAAATAGAAATATGCTTGCCAGCATGTACTTGTTTTTAAGATTATAAACCAGAGGTTTTTTAAAATCTACCTTAAGAGCTCCTATCTTAAAAATAACCTGTGACAGAGCGACAAGAAATTGAATTAGAATGGCCAGAGAAATATAGAGTGCCATATGTCAGACACCCTCCAGTTTCTTACTTGACATGGTTATAATTAAGACTCCAACAACTATTACCACTGAACCTATGATTTTGTTAATGGTGATATCTTCCTTAAATAAAAATTTTCCCAAAAACAATGAGATAAAGTAATTCAGGCTTAAAATAGGATATATATATGAAAGCTGGAATTTTCTATTTAAAAAAAACCAGAAAGTAAATTTTAAACCATAAGTTATTATTAGAACAAATAACCAGAAAACAAAAATTTTTGAAAATTCAAGGTTTACCCCTATATACTTACTGGCTATTATGGTAAATAGATTAATAATGATGGTAAGAATAATTATCAATATATAAAAAAATTTTTTATCGGAGATTTCAGATTTCATTTTCATATTGCTTTGATAACCTCAATTTAACTGATATCGTGAAACACATTTTATACTAAAATCAATTAAATATTAAGCTCTTATAAAAAAATAAAACCTGTTATTTTTTATACTATAGTTATAAAATTGTTTAAGCTGATTTTAATAATTATTGTAATTTAAATCTTTTTTGACAGTAAAAAACAGTGAAAATTAATATAATTAAACTGATATGATAAAAAAATTATTGGTTTTAATTCCTGCATATAACGAAGAAGAAAAAATAGGAGAGGTAATCAAAAATGTCCCGAAAAAACTTGACCATGTATCCGAAGTACATATTCTTGTTATCGATGACGGCAGCATGGACAATACCGTAAAAACTGCAAAAGATTCAGGCGCTGCGGTAATAAAAAATTACTTCAACATGGGAGTTGGTTCGGTATTTGGCAAAGGCCTTCAATACGCTCTGGATAATAATTTCGATTCTATGGTCAGTATCGATGGAGATGGCCAATTCGATCCTCAAGATATTCCCAAACTTATCAAACCTATTATAGAAAACAATGCCGATTTCGTAACGGCTTCCAGATTTATTGATAAAAATTATTATCCCAGGATGCCTTTATCCAAGTTCTGGGGAAATAAATTAATGTCGATTTTCATAAGTAAACTGGTTGGTAAAAAATTCTATGATGTGTCATGTGGATTCCGGGCATATTCGCAAAAGACCCTGCTTTCTCTAAATCTCCACGGAAGATTCACTTATACTCAGGAAACATTTATCGATCTGTCATTTAAAAGACTGGAAATTGCGGAAATCCCTATCAGGGTAAAGTATTTTCCTGCGAGAACATCAAAAATTTCTTCTAACCTTTTTAAATATGGAATAAATACCTTAAAAATTATTCTTGAAACTTACAGGGATTACAGGCCATTCTCATTCTTTTCTTATGTTGCTCTCTTCTTTTTTATAGTAAGTATCTTCTTCGGATCGATTTTATTATATACTTATATCTCTATAGGATCATTCTCTCCCAATATCTGGTCGGGATTCGTAGGGGGTACTTTTCTTTTTATTTCGATAATATTGTTTATAGTTGGAATTTTTGCAGATACAATCAAAAGGATCAGGGTCAATCAGGAGAAAATCCTATTTCTTTTAAAGAGAAACGCCTTAAAAAATAAATGAAAAGAATCATTCTTGTAAAAGTTTTATATTATCTTTTTTTTGCAGTTATTTTCCTGCTGGCATTGATTATTTTTTTAGAAATCATAAATTTCAGTTTTTATGATAACTATCTAAGAGATTTTTTTCATAAAATACTAAATATCCTCAACTTCTAAAACTTAATCGTTATTTCAGTAAAGCTTCCTGCAATGTTTGTAAGAAAGGTATTAATTAACTTAAATTGAGAAATAAACCATGAAGATATTTCTTTTATTCACCGAAATAAATCAAAAATTTGGCCCTTTATACTATCAGCACGGGCTGGCCTGTCTCTCCGCCGTACTTAAAAAGAATGGATTCAAATCCATTTCTCTGATTCATTTTACACGGGAACCCAACCCTATAAAATGGGGAGAATACCTTAAGGAACAGAAGCCGGATATAATAGGTATCTATTCAACAACAGAACAATTCCATTTTATCAAAAAACTTGTCAGTAAAGTCCCGGGAGGGATATTTACTATCTGCGGAGGACCTCACCCTACATGTTATCCGATTTGTATCGAAGATGTTCCCCGTCTGGATGCAATCTGCATAGGAGAAGGAGAGTACCCATTTTTGGAACTTGTAACTGCCCTGAGCAAAGGAAAAGATCATAGAAAAATAAAAAATCTGTGGACCAAAAAAGATGAAGTCATCATAAGAAATGAAACAAGACCGTTTATCGCCGATTTAGATGAGCTTCCATTCGAAGACAGGGAACTTTCTAATTTTCAGAGCGCTATAGACAAATATGGTTTGAGCCAGGTACGCATAATTACCGGCAGAGGTTGTCCATACCAGTGTACATATTGTGCAAATAAAAGTATGAGTAAGACGCAGGCCGGAAATTATGTCCGTTTCCGCTCTGCAGGTCATATAATGGATGAGTTGGATTACCTTAATAAAAGATATAAGTTCAAAGAATTTTTTTTCGACGACGATATTTTTATGCCTGATAAGATGATCCGAAAGGAGTTTTGCAGAAGATATCCTGAAGAAATCGGTAAATCTTTTGTTTTTAGCAGCCGGATTGAAATGTGCAGCGAAGAAATGTTAAGCGATCTTAAATCTGCTGGGGGGCGAAGGATTGATTTTGGTGTAGAATCCGGCAGCGAGGATTTAAGACGAAATATCCTGAAAAGAAATATGACAAATAGTCAAATCATGGAAACTACGAAAATGGCCAGAAAATTAGGATTTCAGATAAAGACACTGAATATGGTTGGACTTCCTGAAGAGACATATAAGAAACATCTTGATACCATCAAATTGAACCTGGAAATAAAACCCGATGTCGTCAGTATATTCGTTTTCTATCCCTATCCCGGAACAGAGTTATATGATTATTCTATAGAAAAAGGATACTTCGATCCTAATCAAACCATACCTGAAGGATATATCTCGCGAAGGGTTTCGCTGCTTGATCTTCCTGGTTTTTCAAGGAAACATATTGCAATGTGTTTCCGTAGATTCGGATTCCGTGTTTTCAGGAGAGTTTCTATCACGAAAGCCGCAGGATATTTTGTTATATATTCTAAATACGGCGAGTTTTTTATGAGAATTACTGCGTGGATCAGGAGGCTGCTGGTTAAGTTGCTTCCGGGATTTTAGGTTACTCTTCTTTTAAATCTTCCTGTAAAATGAGGCCTTATAATATATATGACCCCTCCTAAAACTCCCATTATGATCAACATAAACAGTATAATGAGAGAAAAAAGTGCTGCCTTCTCATTGTTTACTCCCATAGCAACCATAATAATAACAAGAGAGTTTTCCCTCAATCCGATACCTCCAATAGAGATAGGAATCATAGCTATTACCGCCACTACAGGTACAATGAAAATAAATGAGGTCAGGTTTAGATCGATTCCCAGAGCCATGGACGCCAGCCAATAATTAAGTATAACTGAAAGTTGAAGTAGAAAACTGAAAATCAATACCTCTACCAGCACTAATTTATATTTTTTAAAACTTATCAGAGTATTATAGACATTGGATAATTTATCCGAAATTTTACGCACAAATCTGAATTTACTGGTTTTGGTTTTACCCAATCTAAATAAAGAAGGATTGATAATCAAAAAACCCAGTATCAAACTTACAATAAAAAATATTACAATAGGAACGATTACGGACTGGTGGCCTATAGCGGTAAACCCTAAAAACAGTGCAATGATAGCATAGGTCGCCGCACTTACCACTCCGGAGAATCTTTCTACCAGAATCACAGAAGCCGAAGAACCCAGGGAAATATTACCTTTTTTTGAAGCATCATAAGCTCGGAATACATCTCCTCCGATACTGGTGGGAAGGAAATTATTAAAAAAGGAACCTGTGAGGACAGTGGAACTCAGTGTCATATTGCTTAATTTCACTCCCTGTGTATTCAGAAGGGTCTTCCATCTTACGGCAGTTATATAGGTCCCGAGAGCATGAGTAGATAATGAGAGTAAAAGTAAAAATTTATTGGATGATTTTAAAATTTCGATTATATCTGAAAAAGACTCTATTTGTGTACTTACCAGGTAAACGATAAGAGAGACACTTATTGCAATCCTCAAAATAAGCAGTATTGTTTTTTTATTTTTTCGATAAAAAGAAATAATACTTTTTTTCATTTTCTAAATAGAACTATTAGCTATTTTCTGGATTTTGCCACTCTTGCAGGAACTCCTGCGGCTATTGAGTAGGCCGGGATATCCTTAGAGACTATGGCTCCTGCTCCGATAATCGTATCTCTTCCTATTGTGACATTGTCAAAAACCATAGCACCTGCACCTATCCAGCAATTTTTTTCTATTGTTATACCGAAAGAAGGCTTTTCCTGTTCGGATATGGGAATATCCACTCTGGAATAATCATGTCCCCCGCCTATAATATAAACGTATGCGGAGATCAATGTGTTCTCGCCAATCACTACGGTACTTGCAGAAATTACTTCGCAATTAAATCCCACTACCACATTTTTTTCAAGGATTATATTGCCATTCTTGCAGCTTAATATACTGTTTCTTCCAATAAAAATATTTTCACTTATATATATGCCATTATTATCAAGACCTTTAGCATCAAGGACACAATAGTCATCTATTACAACGTTATCTTCGATAGTTATTTTATGAGGATGCCTTATTGTTATCGCTTTTCCGAAACTAACGCCTTTTCCGACTTTCTTGAAAAGAAAGGGGTAAAACAGGTTTCTGAAAAAAATACCCGCAGCTCCACGCATATCCTGAAACAGCATGATAATAAGTTCATATTTCAATAAATTAAAAAAACCCCTTTTCCCAACAAAAAGATTTATATATTTGGTAATCTTCGATCTTTTTTTGGAAAAGAGTTCCTTTTGTATTTTATCCTCGTATTTTTCTATTTGAATCTACCTCCCTTTAGATATTGATAGGGTAAATCAAAAAAGAATTAATATCAACCGTCTTTTAAACTCTTAATCGATCTTTTATAAAAATCCCCAGATATTCAAGCGGAACTTTTAAAAGTGTCTTCCTCGTGATCCTGTCACAATCATTGCAAGGGATTATATTCTCAACCTCTCCCGAAATAAATCTGTCCCTCATTCTTTTTATGATTTTACCATTAAAAATCTCGCTTACCTTCTCATTATTTAAACTCCCCAGACAAATCTTGCCTTCAAAGTCCTGCGGGCATAAAAATACTCTCCCATCATAAGAAACAGTCAATGAATACCATGGGAAAGTACACAAAGATTTTTTGCTGTCCATCTTTCTTTTTTTATCCGTTCCGTTTAACTTGAGCAGGCCACCCCAATTATGCGGGGTTCTTGTAACTATTTTATTCAAAGGAAGATTTTCAAAATTTTTTAGAAAAATTTTTCTTTGTTTTCTTATTTCACTTCCGGAAAGTTTTTCCTTTTGCTCGATAACCTGAATGATGGTATATGGTTTCTTTGACCTGAGCTCATTCTTTACTTTAAGAAAATCGACTATCCTGCCAAGATTCTCGCTAAAGTTTGCACCGGATCTGTTCTTTTCATATTCTTCCTTTGTATAACCATCGAACGAGAAGGAAATCAGGTCCAGCCCGGCTAATATTAGTTTTCTGCTTAAATCTTTATCCAGAAGTGTCGCATTTGTGTGTATTCTTGTCTTGATCCCTCTGCTTGAAGCGTATGAAACCATCGATACTATGTTTCTGTTAAGCAGGGGTTCTCCCCTGTGAAATAGATTTATATCGTACACTTTTCCGTAAATCTCATCGATTATTCTTTTAAACAGATTAAAATCCATATCTCCTTTCATGTCCGGGGGAAGATCTTTATTCACGCAAAAACGGCACTTCAAATTACACCTGCTTGACGATTCGATCCAGATTCTCGCGGGATAATAATTACAGCTGGTTAATTTTAAGCAGTAACTCAGGTAAACCCTGACCAAATCAAAAAAACTGCTTATTTTTTTCATTATATGCTTATTTATGGTTATGATTGCTATGAAATTATATCTTTAATCACATAGGTGTCTCTATTTTGAACCTTGTGATATACACGGATCAATACTTCCGCCAGTAGTCCAATGGTAATAAGCTGTATACCGATAAAGATCATAAATATAGAAAGGATAAAAAGAGGTCTGTCAGCCAGTGATTGGTGAAAGAAGATTCTCATTATAACAAGATAGACAGTTATGATAAATCCGATCATGCCTGAAAATAAACCCAGCAGGCCGAACATCTGTATAGGACTTTGAGAATAGCTTAAAAGAAATTTTACTGTGATGATATCAAGTATTACCTTTATTGTTCTGGAAATACCATACTTGGACCTTCCATACTTCCTGCTGTGGTGAGTAACAGGGACCTCTGCCACTTTTACTCCCATCCAGCTAGCTATAGCGGGAATATAGCGGTGCATTTCACCGTACAAGTTGATATTCTTTATAACTTCTTTCCTGTAGGCTTTTAATGTGCACCCATAATCATGAAGACGTACTCCCGTCAGCCTAGATATTAATTTATTTGCGACAATCGAAGGGAACCTTCTTGTGACAGCTTTGTCCTTCCTGTTTTTTCGCCACCCGCTTACAATATCGTAACCTTCATTCAATTTATCCAGTAGAAGAGGGATATCCCTGGGGTCATTTTGAAGATCCGCATCCAGAGTAACTACTATCTCACCTTCAGCATAATTGAAACCTGCGCTTATTGCCGATGTCTGTCCGAAATTCTTTCTGAATCTTATTATTTTAAACAACTTATTTTTATTGTGGACCTTTAAAAGTTCATTAAATGTTCCGTCTATGCTTCCATCATCAATGAGTAATACCTCATACTTTAAACCCATTTCAGAAAGAGCCTGGCTCAGATTATCATAAAGCTTTTCAATGCTTTCTCTTTCATTATAAATTGGAATGACAATAGATATATCTGGTGTTGATTTGCCTTTTTTTGAATTATTATCCATTAAACAAACCTTCTTCTTTCTTTTCTTTATACCATTTTATGAATTTTTTTAAGCCTTCTTTTATATTGGTTTCCGGAAAATATTTTAACATTTTTTCCGCTTTTCCAATATCTGCATAGGTCGCAAAGACATCGCCGGGCTGACTTCCCATAAATCTCAAACGTGCCTTCTTTTCCGTCAAATCTTCGATCATTTTTACGAGATCTATCAATTTTACAGTTTTTGAATTTCCAAGGTTGATGACCTCGAAACCTTTTAACCTGTCCAGACTATTTACTATACCGGAAATCACATCATCTATAAAAGTATAATCTCTTGAAGAAGAACCATCACCATAGATTTCTATTTCTTCCCCACTCAGTATGAACCGCGTAAATTTATGTATTGCCATTTCGGGCCTCTGACGTGGACCGTAAACAGTGAAGAATCTAAAACAATAAATCGCTATATTATACAGATCATAATATGTATAGCAAATAAGTTCACAGGCTTTCTTGGTAGCGGCATAGGGAGATATCGGATGATCGACATTATCTTCTTCTGAAAACGGTAGTTTTTTATTACCGCCATAAACAGACGAAGAGGAGGCAAAGATGAATTTTGAAATATCGTATTTTTTACAGCATTCCAGAAGGTTCATCGTACCCAGGATATTCACTCTTTCATAAAGAAGGGGGTCCTTTATGGATGGTCTTACACCGGCTCTTGCAGCCAGATGGATCACCATATCTATACTGGTTTCTGAAAATATCTTTTCAATCTGGCGAAGATCGGTTATATCCGAACGGTAAAGTTTGAAATATTTACTGGCGGCAATTTCTGAAATGTTATTTTCCTTTACCAGAGGATCATAAAAATTATCGAAATTATCGATACATATTACCTTTGATCCAAGGCTTATCAACCTTTCACATAAATGAGAACCGATAAATCCTGCTCCGCCTGTGACTAATATGTTCATTTTTAAAATTGCAATATTCTAATAATCTTAAAATTACCAGTCAGATTAAAATTTTAACTAATTATACACAAAATAAATTATTTTATTAATTATAAAAAAATAAATAATGTATTCCGATAAAAATAGGTAAAAATATGAGAAATTCAGATACATATATCCTATTAATAAAAAGGTATCATGTATGACAGTATCGGTGTTTTAATATAAATTATATATAGCTTGTATATATATTATAATAAATGGCAATAAAGTAATTGAAATCAAAGGTAGAAGCAGTATAATTTTGTGAGTCATAATATTTTATAAATATTTATATACATAACTATTGATACCCCTATTTAAATTGTAAGGGTAAAAAGGAAATTTGTATGAAAATTGGCATTATGCTAAGACATATAAATGAATTAGGGGGAATAGTAGTTTACACGAAAAATATTATAGAAAACCTGCTCGAGATCGATAAGAAAAATAAGTATGTCTTTTTATATAACGACCCCTCTTTATTGGGGACTTATTCTAAATATAAGAATGTCAAGGAAGTAGTTATAAGCTTTCAAAATAAGCTGCTCTGGGATCAAATCGGTGTCCCCAGAGTGGTGAGATCCGAGAAGATCGATATAATCTTTAATCCAAAACTATCCATTCCATTGTTTGCTCCTGCTAAAAAGATATTTACTCTGCCCGGTCTGGAACAATTTGTCTTGCCCAATGTGTTTAGATGGTATGACCGGTTAAGTTCTCGTATAATGTCACCTCTCTATTGCAGACGGGCAAATGCTATTATCGTTATGACAGAAACAGCCAGGACCAATTTAAAGAAATATCTTAACGTAAGCGATGATAAAATCAAAGTCATATATGCATCGCATCATGAGAGATTTGAAGTAATAAAAAATAAAAAAGATCTTCTCGCAATAAAGCAAAAATATAATCTTCCTGAGAATTATATATTTTTTATTGGCGGAATAACCCCATTAAAAAATTTTTCAAACATTATCAAAGCCTTTAAAATAATAAAGGACAAAATCCCGGTCAAATTAGTCATGGCCGGATTTAAAAGATGGAAATATACCAGTGACCTTGAGTTAATAAAAAAACTTGAGTTACAGGATGATGTCATAAATCTGGGATTTGTCCCTGATGATGACCTTCCATATCTTTACAGTTCGGCTCGATGTCTATTATTTCCTTCTTTATATGAAGGTTTTGGTATACCAATACTGGAAGCCCACGCATCCGGATGTCCCGTTATTTGTTCAAAAACAGGATGCACGCCTGAGGTTTCCGGCAGAGCAGCATTACTGGTAAACCCATATGATTATAAAGAAATAGCAAAGGCAGTATACGATATTTTGAATGATATGGATTTGAAAGAGAAACTCGTTGTATCCGGACTCGACAATATAAAAAGATTTAGCTGGTCCAAAAATGCCAGGCAAACTCTGGAATTATTTGAAAAAACATACCGATCTTAATCTCCCTAGATTTATGAAACGCAGATTCAATATTATCGTGAGCAACTTACTTGAATTTATAAAACGAAGGCGACGCAGGTTTAATCTTATTATCCAGCTAGTAATAAGTATCATACTTATAATCCTGCTGCTGCGTCTGATCAATATTCCGGATATGTTCTCCCTTCTAAAAAGCGTGAATATTTATTATTTTATTCTTCTTTTAGCTCTCATCACCGTAGACAGGATTTTCATGGCTTATAAGTGGCACCTGCTGCTAAAAGTAAAGGATAAAAATATTTCTCTCTTCAGTGCCATAAAGACTTATTATATAGGAACACTTGCAGGTTTTTTTCTACCGACTACAGTTGGCGGAGATATGGTTCGGGTTTTAAAACTTCGCAGTGAAAAAAGGAGTGGAACCGACGTCCTGTCTTCCGTAATTATGGAAAGGATATTAGGATTTATAGCTTCTGCTATTCTGGCTCCTGTTGCAGCATTATTTTTGATATCTTTCCTAAAATTAGACGTATGGCACTTTTTATGGATAGCAGGAGCGTTCCTGTTTTTATTTATTATATTAATGGTAATCTCATTTAGTGAATTTATAGTCAGGAAAATTGATAAAAGTAAGAAGTTATCCGGAAATATTTTTTTCAGCAAATTTAAAAAGCTTTACTCATCTTATGCGGAATATAAAAATCATAAAAGTTTACTTGCTGTATTTTTAATTCTATCAATCTTTGAGCAGATAATACCGGTAATCGGTAATTATCTGGCCTGCCGTGCATTAAACCTTTCTGTACCATTTGTATATTTTCTACTCATAATCCCTCTGATTCAGCTTGTCTCAAGAATTCCTATTTCATTCGAAGGAATAGGAGTCAACGAAGGACTTTTGGTATACTTTTTCGCTTTACTTGGTCTATCCAAAACAGGCGCCTTTACCATAGGTCTTTTGGGCCATATTGCAATTATTATTGCAGCACTTCCGGCCCTCTACTTTTATATCAGAGATATCAAAACTTCTTTCTACCGGAACAGGCATGAAGATTAGCACTTCTCTTTCCTATTAATCTCAAATGATATAAAATATCGGAAATGATTCTATGAAAGATTTCTTGTATTTTTATAAAATTTTTATTATTTTGAACCGATCAGTCGTCATTAAATTTTTTAAGGAAAGGAAAGAAAATTGAGATTATTAGTAACCGGAGGAACAGGCTTTACAGGCAGCCGTATGGTGGAATATTTAATAGACAAAGGATACCAGGTTACGGTTCTGGATAACCAGAAAGGTCTCTTTTATGATTATCTTCTAAAAAAGGGAGCAAACATTATTCTGGGATCGGTTACGGATCGTGACACGGTAAAAAGATCTCTGGAAGATGTGCAGGGCGTTTTCCATCTTGCTGCAGCTTTCAGACAGATAAATGCTTCTAAAAAAACATACTGGGATGTAAATGTAGAGGGAACCAGAATTCTCTGTGAAGAATCACTTAAAAAACCATTAAAAAAATTCGTTTATTGCTCAACCCAGGGTATTCACGGAAATATCGAAAATCCTCCCGGCACAGAAGATTCCCCAATAGTACCTGTCGATTATTACCAATTTACCAAATATGAAGGAGAGAAAGTAGTAAAAGAATTTGCAGGAAAAGGACTTAAAAGCGTTATCATAAGGCCAACCGCAATCTACGGTCCGGGTGATCCGGAAAGGTTTTTATATCTATTTCGGTTTGCTAAAAAAGGAAAATTTTATATGTTTGGAAATGGAAAAGCTTTCTACCATCCGGTATATATAGACAATCTCTGTGACGGCTTCTATGCTGCATGGGAAAGCAATAAAGCAAATGCCGGGGCTTATATTATTGCGGACGAGGAGTATTTTACCATCAAAGAACTTGTCAAAAAAATCGGTGAGTCTATGGGTATAAAGATAAAATTCATTCATCTGCCTTTTTTACCTTTATATGCGGCAGCATGTGTATTCGAGTTTATTTATAAACCTTTAAAAAAATCTCCTCCTTTATTCAGACGCAGGGTTGACTGGTTCAGGCAAAACCGGGCCTTTAAGATCGATAAAGCCAGACAGGAATTACAGTATAACCCCCGGATAGGAATCGAGGAAGGACTGAAAAGAACTGCAAAGTGGTATAAAGATAATAAATATCTTCAAGAATAATAAATAAACACTACTTAAATATCGGGAGAAAAGATTATGTGCGGAATTTGCGGTTTTAACTGGAACGATGAAAAACTTATTGAAAGGATGGTCCATAAAATCCATCATAGAGGACCGGATGCCAATGGTGTAAAAACTTTCCCTACCTTTTCTCTTGGAAATGCCCGTTTAAGTATAATTGACCTTTCTGCCAGAGGCAATCAGCCTATGTCCGGCAGCGATGGGAAAAAGTGGATCGTTTACAATGGCGAGGGTTATAGTTTTCCGCAGATAAAACAAGAACTGCAGGCTAAAGGCTATCAGTTTAACAGCAATACTGATACCGAAGTAGTATTAAAAAGCTATGAAGAATACGGACCCAAATGCCTGGAAAAATTCAATGGTATGTTTGCTTTCGCTATCTGGGATGAAGAAAAAAAGGAACTTTTTCTGGCCAGGGACAGGATCGGAATCAAGCCTCTTTATTATTACTTCAAAGACGGTAAATTGATCTTTGGCTCTGAAATAAAAAGCATTCTCGAAGCAGATTGCGTCAGAAAAGAAGTCAATCTCCAGTCAATGTATTATTATTTAGGTTATGAATTTGTTCCTGCCCCGGATACTATGTTTAAAAATATTTATAAACTCCGTCAGGGACATTACGCTATTTTCAAGAACGGTAATCTAGAGATAACAAAATACTGGGACCTTAAGTTCAAACCGGAAATCACGGACGAAGACGAGGCGACGGACAGAATTTTTAAGGCTCTGGAAACGTCCGTAAAAAGACGTTTGATAAGCGATGTCCCGCTGGGAGTTT
>Ga0209324_10000294_pt1 | contig 34791 bp, 26 predicted proteins | sample Rifsed19ft3_FD_184015 | JGI IMG/M metagenome (GOLD analysis project Ga0209324, IMG submission 184015) | Soil microbial communities from Rifle, Colorado, USA - sediment 19ft 3 (version 2) | ecosystem: Environmental > Terrestrial > Deep subsurface > Rock core/Sediment | place: Rifle, Colorado...
AGTTTGGCGTGCCATACAAGCAGAAAAAGAGAGGCAACAAAATACCATTGACTTGATTGCATCGGAAAATATATGCAGCCTTGCAGTACAGGAAGCACAAGGGTCTTCAATGACCAATAAATATGCCGAAGGGTACGCCAGGAAAAGATGGTATGCCGGATGTGGAAATGTAGATACGGTAGAAGAATTAGCCATTGAAAGGGCAAAGCAAATCTTTGGGGCAGAGCATGCCAACGTACAGCCGCATGCAGGTTCACAGGCAAACATGGCCGTTTGCTTTGCCGTGTTGAAACCGGGAGACCGTATCCTGGGAATGGATTTATCCCACGGCGGACATCTCACACACGGATTTAAAAAGAATTTTTCTGGAATGATGTACGAGATCGCCCATTACGGCGTAAAAAAAGATACCGGATATATTGATTACGATGAAGTCAGGGATATTGCCGTAAAAACGAAACCCAAAATGATCATCGCCGGTGCGAGCGCATACCCCAGGATACTTGACTTCCCCAGATTCAGAAAGATTGCGGATGAAGTGGGAGCTTACTTTATGGCAGACATTGCCCATATCGCCGGGCTTATTGCCGGCGGCGCACATCCAAGCCCAGTTCCCTATGCAGACTTTGCTACCACAACAACCCACAAGACGCTTCGTGGGCCGCGTGGCGGTTTGATCTTATGCAAATCGAAGTATGCAAAACAGGTTGATTCTATGGTTTTCCCTGGAATTCAGGGTGGCCCTTTTATGCACATCATCGCAGCTAAGGCGGTTGCATTCAAAGAGGCAATGACGGAGGAGTTCAAGCAATGCCAGCACCAAACGGTAAAAAATGCAAGGGCAATGGCGCAGGAATTTGTAAAAAGGGGATATACCATTGTTTCGGGTGGAACGGACAACCATCTCTTCCTGATCGATTTACGCAACAAAGGCATTGCAGGGAAAGATGCTCAATTATTATTAGAAACCGTAGATATTGTCCTGAATAGAAACACAATCCCTTATGATGAACGGGGTACAAATGAACCGAGCGGTATTCGTATCGGAACACCCACGGTCACTTCGAGAGGTATGAAAGAAGCGGATGTCGTAAAAATAGCAGACTGTATCGACAAAGCCCTTTCTCAACCAAACGATAACAAAGTTAAAGAGACTATTCGAAAGACAATAAAAGACCTTTGCGCGGCATATCCTTTATATTAGAGGAAAGCGGGTCAGACTGTAAAATAACAATTTTATCATTATCGTATAGGAATTTTCATTTTATTTATGTGGGTTCTTGTTAGTGGCGGACAAAAAATCCCCCTTAAAAAAGGGGGTTAGGGGGTTGTAAAATAACCCAAAAAAACACAACCCCCTCAATCCCCCTTTTCTAAGGGGGAATCACTTGAAAAATATAGCTTCTTAAAGGGCTGGAGCAATCCAGCCCTGTTTTTTATCTCCACTGCTAAAAAAAATGACTTCAAAATTATTACCTGAAAAAATACTTATTCTTGGCAATGGCGGATGGGGAACAGCGATTGCCATGCTGCTCCATAAAAAGGGTTACGCAGTTACCCTATGGGGCGCTGATGCATCGTACACAGATTACTTAAAAGAAAAAAGAGAAAACGTCAAATATTTAAAAGGCATTCCAATCCCGCCCGAAATCCACATTACTTCCAATATATCTCATAAGGAAATGGACGTACATATCATCGTAGTAGCAACACCTACTCCTTACTTGCGTTCAGTACTTATGAAATTTAAACAATTCCTTGTTCAGGGAACGCCCATTGTTAGCGTTACAAAGGGAATAGAAAATGATACCCTTATGAAACCCAGTGAAATCATCGCCAACGTATGGGGAGATCAACCAATTTCCTTACTGCTTGGTCCAAGCCATGCGGAAGAGGTTGCGCGTGGACTGCCTACTACGGTTGTTGCATCATCGAAAGACATTGCCCTGGCACGAACCGTTCAGGAAATTTTCACGACAAAAAGGTTCAGGGTCTATACAAATCCAGACATGATAGGTGTTGAGCTAGGCGCTGCGATGAAAAACGTGATCGCTATAGCCGCAGGTATATGTGATGGCCTGAAATTTGGTGACAATTCAAAGGCTGCCCTTATTACCCGCGGACTGGCAGAGATTAGCCGCCTTGGCGTCGTCATGGGGGCGCAAAAAAATACCTTTTCAGGACTCACAGGATTGGGCGACTTAATAACGACCTGTATCAGTCCTTACGGGAGAAACCGTTGGGTTGGCGAGCAGATTGGGAAAGGGAAAAAACTGCATGAAGTCCTGGAGAACATGGAGCAAATTGCAGAGGGCGTCTGGACGACAAAATCCGTTACAGCACTTTCAAATAAATTACATGTGGAAATGCCCATCACTCAGGAAATCTACAACGTACTCTTTACCAACAAAGACCCCCTGGAGGCAGTAAGTAATCTCATGATGCGCACCCCCAGGTCTGAGATGGAAGAACTCGTTTGAAAGCGTAATGTAGAGATGAAAACCATACATGAGAAATTCATGAGACTTGCCCTCGACAAGGCACGACAGGGCATTAAAAACGGGCAAACACCGTTTGGTGTATGCATAACAAAAGGCGAGGAAGTTATATCCTGTGTTCATAACAGGGTATGGGAAAGTACAGACATAACTGCCCATGCCGAGATTCATGCGATCAGAGAAGCTTGTAAAAGATTAAATACCGTTGACTTATCTGGCTGTGTGATTTATTCTACCTGTGAACCGTGCCCCATGTGCTTTAGCGCATGCCATTGGGCAAAAATATCCACAATCGTTTATGGCACACGCATCGAGGATGCAAGGAAATTAGGATTTAGCGAACTTACCATTCCGAACGATACCATGAAGCAACTGGGTAACAGTCCGATAGAAATAGTCGGAAACATACTTCGTGAGGAAGGTTTAGCGCTCTTCAAGTTATGGTCAGAGCAAGAGAATAAAAGAATTTATTAAATATCCAAATGTTACAATAAAGGTCTCTTTTGGATCTCAAACCCTTGCACTGTTCTGAGAAATTCTATGAAAGTATGAAATTCTTCGTGCTTTTCCGAGTGCTTCGTGGGTAATCTGTTGCCGCTGAAGTCTTTGATGATGGGTTTGCTTCGTCCATTCGACAAGCTCAGAACAGGCTTAACCCATCTACTTTTACTCATAAATCAGGAAGGTTGACAAAGGGAATAGCCGAATGTTTAAGCGGAACCGAAGGGTACGATGTTACAGGTTATCCGGACTGTCGGGGTATACCGATAATAGGAACCTGGCGCTGGATTCCGGAGTATGAGTGGGGTGTGCTCGTCGAGATTGACCTTGACGAGGCGTTTCGCAAGAGTTCAGCATTCTGAGGTATCAAGCAGTATTTCTAAAAAAACTGAACAGGATATAGCTTTTTGTTTTTTCTGAAGGTATGGGCAAACAGATGTTCGCCCATACCTTTTTCAATAATATGTGTGGCAGGCATCACAATTTATGAATTTATCTGACTCAGTATTTCTTCAAAAGTAATTATAAAATCCTTCTTTTCTTCCGCAGACGCCTCAAACTCCTTTAGCCAGTTCCGTATATATTTGCTGTCTATCCCAGGGTTTTTTATGATAACAGATTTTATATCTTCCAGATCCCTTGGTCTGCCAGCAAATATTTTGTGTATAATCAGATCCTCTAGAGAGGCAAATGCCACCTCTTGTCTCATTATTATTACTTTTTTTACCCTCTTTATTGCGTTTATCTCATAAGGGGTAAATGCGAAGATAAAATCCACCCGTATACCTGTAGATTCTTCGATTGTAGGCAATACCATAGTTTGCTTTACAAAGGAATCTATATTTTTATCTTTTGGAATGGGTTTTAATGAAAGGTCCTTTACTACGGTAAGAAGTTTATTAAGATGGTCAATATTAACGCCCAGGGTTATATCTATATCTCTGGTAAGGCGCGGCTCACCATAAAGGAGTACTGCCTGTCCCCCAATAATCATATAGGGGAGATTGTGTCTATTAAGGCACACACTTATTTTTGCGAGGAGTTCTTCAAACATGAATTCAAGACCTTTGCGATCTTTATATCTACCTCGATACCATCTAATGGGTTTTTTGGGGGCAATACGCCAAGTCGTATCCCTTCAATCCACATATCGGAAAAGAGTTTGAGGGATTGGCTGTAATTGAGTCTCCCCTCATTCCGGATAAATTCACTTTCAATTTTTTTTAACAGGTCGGGATTTTTTATCATGTACTTTTAATCCTGTGAAGAAACAACCGAATTATAACTCTGTTGTTTCTTAAAAACAAGAATAACATTTGATTTAATTGGAGCGGGAGATTCGAACTACGGTACTGAATCAGGTATATAAATGTGATGTGATTATCGAGATCAATCTATAGCAAACGTCTAAATAAAATATACATTCTATTGCTACAATGTCATTCCCGCGAAAGTGCGAATCCGGGTCAAAAAATGCCTAAATCAACGACTCCGTAGGCAAGATTTGTTGGTGGAAAATAAAAAAGGGAGGCATTCCTAGCCTCCCTTTTTTAAACACATTTCATCAACAATCGCTGGATTTTTCATCCACTACGATGTTGATGCCTCATTATTTTCCCCGGTAGGGGCAATTCATAAATTGCCCCTACCTAAGTTTTATTTATCTTTGTCCTTACCTTTCTCCTTCTCCTTTCCCTTGCTCTTTACTTTTACGGTATCGCTGCCCTGGAATTTCGCGCCGTCTTTTAATTCGCCGGATACAACAAGGGTTGCCTCTTCTTTCTTTGCATGTGTCTCTATATTCAAATCACGCACGTTAAACGTGGCAATAAACCGCCCTTCGTCATCCACCCTTCCCTGAATGGCATGCGCACCCTGACATTCGACGCTACTTACCACAACATCACTGCCGCTGTACGGCGAAGGAAGCTCAATAAATGCCTTAAACTTGCCCTTTTCCTTGAGATTTATGGTCTCAGGCTTTATGGTAACCTCTGCCTCAACAATCTTTACCGTTATGGTCACCGTATCAGGCGCGCCGTTCACCGTGCCGTCATTGACTATCAGGCTTACCACATACGTCCCTTCAACATCAGGCGTAAATGTAGGATTCACCGAAGCCGGATCATTCAGCCCGGCACTGCTGCCGGATGGTTTTGTGGTAAATGCCCATGTGTAGGTCAATGTGTTGCCGTCTGCATCGGTGCTGCCGCTGCCGTCAAGGGTAACGGCATAACCAAGAGACACCGACTGGTCATCGCCTGCATCCGACACAGGGGCAACGTTGATGGTGCTTATCGTCACCGTATCGGCGGCGCTGTTCACCGTGCCGTCATTGACTACCAGGCTTACCACATACGTCCCCGCCTTATCAACGTCAAAGGTTGGATTAACCGCCCCAGTATTGCTGAGCGTGGCGCTACTGCCTGTGGGTATTGCGGTAAATGCCCAACTGTACGTCAACGAATTACCGTCCACATCACTGCTGCCGCTGCCGTCCAGGGTGACTGTGCTGCCTACGTAAACAGACTGGTCAGTCCCCGCATACGCCACGGGCGCCGAATTGAGCGTAGTGATGGTTACCGTATCTGCGGCGCTGTTCACCGTGCCGTCATTCACCGTCAGGCTCACTACGTACGTACCCGCCTTGTCTACCGTAAACGTCGGGTTTACCGCCGTTGCGTCGCTTAACGCCGCGCTGCTGCCTGTTGGCGTTGTCGTAAATGCCCAATGGTACGTCAGCAGATTACCGTCCACGTCTGTGCTGCCGCTGCCGTCCAGCGTTACCGTATCGTTCACATACGCCGACTTGTCGGCCCCGGCATTCGCCACCGGCGCTGAATTGCTCGTGTTAATCGTTACCGTATCGGCTGCGCTGTCTACCGTGCCGTCATTCACTGTCAGGCTTACTACATACGTCCCTGCCCTGTCTACCGTAAAGGTCGGGTTTACCGCCGTTGTGTCACTTAACGCTGCGCTGCTGCCAGACGGCACTGAGGTAAACGCCCACTTGTACGTCAACTGATTGCCATCCACGTCTGTGCTGCCGCTGCCGTCCAGCGTCACCATGTCATTCACATACGGCGACTGGTCGGCTCCTGCACTTGCCACCGGCGCGGAGTTGGTCGTGTTAATCGTTATCGTGTCGGCAGCGCTGTCTACCGTGCCGTCATTTACCGTCAGGCTCACTACATACGTGCCCGACTTGTCTACCGTAAATGTCGGATTCACCGCTGCTGTGTCGCTTAATGCAGCGTTGCTATCGGTAGGCCTTGAGGTAAACGCCCAACGGTAGGTCAACTGGTTGCCATCTACGTCATGGCTGCCGCTGCCGTCCAGGGTCACCGTGTCATTCACATACGGCGACTGGTCTGCCCCTGCGTTTGCCACCGGCGCAGAGTTGAGGGTGCTGATGGTTACCGTGTCTACGGCGCTGTCTACCGTGCCATCATTCACCGTCAGGCTTACCACATACGTCCCCGACTTGTCCACCGTAAATGTCGGATTCACCGCCGTTGTATCGCTTAATGCGGCGCTGCTGTCGGCAGGCCTTGAGGTAAACGCCCACTTGTACGTCAACTGATTGCCATCCACGTCTGTACTGCCGCTGCCGTCCAGCGTCACCGTGTCATTCACATACGGCGACTGATCTGCCCCGGCATCTGCCACTGGCGCGGAATTGCTCGTGTTAATCGTTACCGTACCGGCTGCGCTGTCTACCGTACCGTCATTTACTGTCAGGCTTACTACATACGTCCCTGCCTTGTCTACCGTAAAGGTCGGCTTTACCGCCGATGTGTCGTTTAATGCGGCGCTGCTGCCTGTTGGCATAGTCGTAAACGCCCACCGATACGTTAACTGATTGCCATCCACGTCATGGCTGCCGCTGCCGTCCAGGGTCACCGTGTTATTCACATACGGCGACTGGTCGGCGCCCGCATTTGCCACCGGCGCTGAATTCTGGGTACTGATGGTTACCGTGTCAACCGCGCTGTCCACCGTGCCATCATTCACCGTCAGGCTCACTACATACGTACCTGCCTTGTCCACCGTAAATGTTGGGTTCACCGCCGCTGTGTCGCTTAATGCCGCGCTGCTGCCTGTAGGCGTAGTCGTAAACGCCCACTTGTATGTTAACGAATCACCATCCACATCATGACTGGCGCTGCCGTCCAGCGTTACCGTGTTATTTACATACGGCGACTGGTCTGCCCCGGCATGTGCCACCGGCGCGGAATTGCTCGTGCTGATGGTTACCGTATCTACCGCGCTGTCCAGATTTCCATCATTTACCATCAGGCTTACTACATACGTACCTGACTTGTCTACCGTAAAAGTCGGGTTTACCGCCGTGGCGTCACTTAACGTTGAGCCGCTGCCTGTTGGCATAGTTGTAAACGCCCACTTGTACGTCAACTGATTTCCGTCCACGTCTATGCTGCCGCTGCCGTCCAGCGTCACCGTGTTATCCACATACGGCGACTGGTCTGTTCCTGCTTCAGCCACCGGCGCTGAATTGAGCGTGCTGATCGTTATCGTATCCACCGCGCTGTCCACCGTGCCGTCATTCACTATCAGGCTTACTACGTACGTACCCGACCTGTCTACCGTAAACGTCGGCTTTACCGCCGTTACATCGCTTAACATGGCGTTGCTGCCTGTTGGCATAGTCGTAAACGCCCATCGGTACGTCAACTGATTGCCATCCACGTCATGGCTGCCGCTACCGTCCAACGTCACCGTGTTATCCACATACGGCGACTGGTCGTCTCCTGCCTTTGCTACCGGCGCGGAGTTGGTCGTACTTATCGTTACCGTACTTGCGGCGCTGTCCGTCGTCCCGTCATTTACCGTCAGGCTCACGATGTATGTACCTGCCTTGTCTACCGTAAAGGTCGGATTTAACGATGACGGGTTGGTCAGCGTTGCCGCGCTATCAGCAGGCGTTGAGGTAAACGACCAACTGTACGTCAGGAGATCACCGTCAACGTCATGGCTGCCGTTGCCGTTCAGCGTCACCGTGTTACCCACGTATGGCGACTGATCGGCGCCTGCATCCGCCACCGGCGCTGAGTTGGTCGTGCTGATCGTTACCGTACTGGCGGCGCTGCCCGTCGTACCGTCATTTACCGTCAGGCTCACTACGTACGTCCCCGCCTTGTCCACCGTAAATGTCGGGTTTACCGATGTTGTAACACTTAACGCCGCGCCGCTGCCTGTCGGCACGGTTGTAAACGCCCAGTTGAACGTCAGCAGATTGCCGTCTGCGTCATAGCTACCGCTGCCGTCCAGGGTCACCGTATTACCCACATACACCGTCTGGGCAGGCCCGGCGCTTGCCACCGGCCCGCTGTTACTGGTCGTAACGCTCACCGTGGCCGTGTCGCTTAATCCGCCGTCGCTTACCGTCAGGCTCACCTCATACGTGCCCGCCTTATCGGCTGTAAACGTTGGATTCGCCGTCGTAGGATTGGTCAATGTTGCCGCGCTGTCTGTTGGCTTTGAATTCATTGACCAACTGTAGGTGATGGCGTCGCCATCCGGATCGGAGCTGCCGCTGCCGTCCAGGGCAACCGTACCACCTACATACACTAACGGCGCTGCACCTGCATTTGCAACAGGCGCCCTGTTGATGGTCGTTATGGTTACCGTTGCGGTATTGGTCAATCCACCATTATCGCTTACCGTCAGGCTCACCATATATGTCCCTGCCTTGTCGGCTACAAAGGTTGGATTTGCCGATGTAGGATTGGTCAGCGTTGCCGTGCTATTTGTCGGTATCGAACTTATTGACCAACTGTAAGTGATGGCATCGCCATCCGGATCAGAACTGCCGCTGCCGTCCAGGGTAACTGTGCTGCCCACATTTACCGACTGCCCTGCGCCTGCATTTGCCGAAGGCGCGCTGTTGACAGTCGTTATGGACACCGTATCCGTACTGTTCAATGTGCCATCGCTTACCGTCAGGCTCACTATATATGTGCCTGACTTGTCGGCTGTAAACGTTGGATTTACTGATGTAGCGCTGGTCAATGTTGCCGTGCTTCCTGTAGGCGTTGAACTCATTGTCCAACTGTAGGTGATGGCATCGCCATATATAATATCGGGATCAGAGCTTGCGCTTCCATCCAGAGTGACCGTGCTGCCCACATCTACCGACTGGTCTGCGCCCGCATTCGCCACTGGCGCACTATTAATTCTTGACTGCGTGGTTACGCTGAAGGTGTCTGAAACGCCGCCGATGGTGAGTGTGGCATTTGTTGTGGTAGTATAACTTGCCGATGATGTCTGGCGCACCGTTACGGTATTACCGTTGTTCACCGTACCCGATGCAGAGGTGTACGTACCGCTATTGACGGCATACTCGCCGCCTGTTATTGAAACACCAGCGGCGGTATTGATGCCTGATACGGTAATGGCGTTTGAGGTAATTACTGTATTTAAGGCCACCCCCGTCTGGTCGGTAAAGGTAAACTGATCCGGCGTGGTATCAGGGACGATTACCTGCACTGGGGTATTCCTATTCGTGGTCGTCCCGTCTCCCAATTGGCCATACCAATTAGCGCCCCAAGCCCACATCATCCCGTCTGACTTCAGGGCGAGCGTGTGATAACCTCCCCCTGCGATGGCCGTAACCCCGCCCAGGCCGCTTACCTGTACTGGGGAATATCTAATAGAGGTGTCCCCCACTCCCAATTGGCCATAATAATTATATCCAGTTGTCCAGACCGTCCCGTCTGACTTCAGGAAGATCGTGTGCTGATATCCGCATGCGATGGCAGTAACGCCGCCCATCAAGGTACTAAAGTAATTCCAATTATATCGAGAGTTACATTGGGTATATCCACTCCAACCACTTGATACCCACCAACAATATTGAGGATAAAATCCCAATTGACCAGAACCATCGTATCCACACACCAGTGCATATCCACTGGTATCCAAAGCGACCGTGTGGTTCTCCCCGGCTGCGATGGCAGTAACGTTGCTAATGCCTGCCTGCACCGGCGTAGTACTATTCGTAAAAGTCGAGTTACCCAATTGGCCACAACCATTATATCCCCACGCCCAGAGCGTCCCGCCGGACTTCAGGGCGACCGTATGGTACCCACCGGCTGCGATGGCCGTAACCCCGCTCAGGCCGCTTACCTGTACTGGGGAATATCTATTAGATGTATCCCCCACTCCCAATTGGCCATTCCAATTACCGCCCCACGCCCACACCGTCCCGTCTGACTTCAAAGCGAGCGTATGATAACTTCCGGCTGCAATGGCCGTAACCCCGCTCAGGCCGCTTACCTGTACTGGGGAATATCTAATAGAGGTGTCCCCCACTCCCAATTGGCCATGATAATTATGTCCAGTTGTCCAGACCGTCCCGTCTGACTTCAGGGCGACCGTATAGTTCCCACCGGCTGCGATGGCCGTAACCCCACTCAGACCGCTTACCTGTACAGAGTATGACCTACTTACTGTGTCTCCCAAACCCAATTCACCGTTGTGGTTAGCTCCGCATACCCAAACCGTCCCGTCCGTCCTCAAACTAACACTATGAGCATAGCCTGCTTTCACCTGCGAAGTTGTAGCACCATTACTGCTGTTAATTAGTAAAAACATCACAACAAAAAGAAATATACCACTACAAAAAAATCTATTCTTCAATTTTTCTTCCCTCTTTAACTTTTGTGTTATAGTATAAGGCTTAAAAAAGCCTGAAACTGAAAATAACCGTACTTCACCTATATTTTTTCTGGTTATCGATTCTTCAGTCATTAATAGATTGGCTAGGAACTAGTGGTATTGTGGTCTGACCAGACTCGCTTACCGCTTCCATACTCAAATACAGTATGCCCCTTGTAAAAGCCAAAAAATGATCATAATCGGCAGACATAGCTGCACGACACGCCCAAGATACGGTCAACTTCTCTCCTGCTGAGAGTGCGCTGACGTCCAGAGGTAGTGTAGAGGATGCAAGCACATAGTGGGAAATTTCAGCAGGGGTGATTTTTACACCACTTAATGTGCTTGTGCCATTATTGGTTAGAGTTAATTCCATGACAACGTTGCTTCCTGATTCCTGAGGTTCAGAACTTATTACACGGTGTTGAATAGAAATGATTTCTTCCGCTTGAGCTGCTTTGGCCAGGAAGACGGAAAGGGACAAACAGGTAAAAAAGATTGCTGCTTTAAAATATCTCATTAAAATTTCTCCTAAAATAAACTCTTGGTTAATAAAGACCCCCAACTAATAAATCGAAACCAGTATTAAGGTTGTAAATGACACCTCCCTCCCAAAGTCTTTAAATTTCTTCGAGTACACCTCTTTCGCGGGTTCGAGTTTGTAACTCGAACCTCGCCTTTTATTCTTTTTGAAATCTTATCAATGACACACACTCCCGTATTCAATAAATTCATGGGTTCAGGTTACAAACCGTTCGGCTGAGCTCACGACGAAACCTGAACCCGCCACGGGGTGGCTCGTCCATCCTGGATTCCCGCTAAAAACATGCGGGAATGACAGCTTTAGAGCAAAGGAATAAAACGCGCAAATTCCTAACCGGACAATGTTGCTTCATTACGTTTATTCTTAATGCCCGCCAAAATATTTCCCCGTTTATTTGGTAGGCAACGCCTACCCAACAGGCCTGCATAGGAACGAAAAGCGTTGTGCTCTCCCACGGCCAGACTACGGGAGGAAACTCCCGCCGCCACGGGGGGACAGGCGTGGTTGGCATTTGGCGGGGGATAAACCACCCGCGCTACTCTTCCGATTCGTTCGGAATAGGTTAATGGGACATTGTTCATCAATAAATAAAAAAACCTTACTGCAAAAACATTCACCCAGAATATCTTCGGCAGTAAGGCTGTCTTTTTTAACCATATTCCATTTTATAACTGAAGGACTTTCACTTCTCATCCTCGCATACTTCCCTGTACGCTGAAAGACCCTTTACTTTGCGTCCCCTGATCGCTCTGGGTTTGCCTTTATCGGAATACTTTTTGTTTTGTACGAATAACCTCAAAATTCGGGGAAGTTTATATAAAAAAATCCGCCGTGTCAAACCCGAAACATTTAATAAAGATAATAAACGTAACTATTTAGTCAACTGAAGTAAGGTATTTTTTTAACCGTTCGTGGTGAACCTTCGTCGTAAGCTCTGTCGAATACTTGTCGAACCATGAATGGTCAAAATGGTTGCCCCATCCTTCGACAAGCTCAGGATGAGCGGCGGATAGACAATTCTTCAGTTGGCTAAATAGTTAATAATAAACCAATTCCCCATACGCAAACCAGAGGACCTCCATCTCCATAGAGATTTCTTTGTCTAAAGCGTTGCCTACGTCTTGTGTCTGCCTTCCTTTGTTCATGGACGTGGTTTTAAATGGGCGGGGTGGTTCCTCAACAGAAATAGAGGATGTGTCGTTTATGAGAGTTAAGGTCAAGTTTCCCATAGGAAATGTGGAAAGGTTTGTTCTCCTATCGAACATTTTAGATACAAACAACGCACTTACGAATAAGCAGGAACACAGAAACATAACACCGAAACACCTATGCCTCCGCAACATTTTCTTTTCTTTATTTTTGAAAAAAAACTTATTTGTATCCATAATTATGAAACCTGTCAATTTTTTCCCGGCAAGGTTTAAGGATATCCATACACATGCTCTTGAAATGCTCCTAATTTTTGTATCAGTTCACCCCCTCCCCTAACCCCGCCCACCAGGGGAGGGGGGAGGCCATGTGGGGGTGCTGAACTGTTACTGAATTTCGTGGCAGTAAGATACCGCATGATGACATACGGATAGCATACGGATTAAAGATTTTTTCAAAATAGTTTTAAGTGTTTACCAGTATTAATATTATGATCAACCATTATTCGCCTGAATAATACCCGCGCAGAAAAGTCATTTTTCGTAATAATTTTGTTTTTTGAAAATAAATATCCAATGCATTCCTTGCATCCCAGTAGGGGCAGGTTTCAAACCTGCCCCTACACAGGACGTACACGTTATTATTGTTGGGATTTTTCAAATAACTAAATTGTTACTATTTTCGTGAATTAATGGGTTCCAGATTTTATTTTTTAGAATTGCTACTTATTCTCGCAGCGACTTATAGAGGGATTCCGTTAGGGGGGATGGTTCAATTCCAAATGCTGCAGAAAGAGCGTTCTTCAGGCGATGGTAAACTTCAACTCCCTGAGCGCGCTGACCAAGCTGTTGATAGCATAACATGAGACGCTGGTAAAATGCCTCAGCAAGGCTGTCCTTCTCAATAGATTTTTGGTAATGTGCTGCCGCATTTTCCCATTGCCCTGTTTGTTCCAGATGAACGCCCAGCGCTATGACAAGATGCCGGAATTTGTCCCGCAAACGTTCCCGGACAGATGCCGTCCATGCATGCCGGGTTTCTGCGGGAAGAAATGCCCCTTTGTATAAAGTTATTGCCTTTTCCGTAAGACGGAGCATCTCTGTCTGAGGTGGGGTAATAGGGAGAGGGGGAGAAGGAGGGAAACGGGGAAACGGAGAATCGGTGAGCTGATTCAGAGGGTTCTCCCATTCGCCGCTTCCCTGTTTTCCCGTTTCTTTGCGCATATTTTCAATACTTTCAGCTATCCATTCATAAGACATCATATCCACCCAGCAATATCTCTTATCCAATGACACCAGCCCTCCCTGGCGTATAACGGCTTTATCACTATCCAGGATGCGTCTCAGGCGATGCAGGGTAATTTCGAAGGCTTGATGCGCCGTATCGCCTTCTGCGTCTGGCCAAAGGGCATCGATCAACTGATCTTCAGGCGTTTCTCCGCCTCCGATCGATAGAATCGCCTTAAGCATTTCTAACGGTTTTTGCTGAACCTTCCCGGTAAATTGTATGGGTTTGTCATCATTGAGGATCATAAAACGGCCCAGGGTGAATATCTTTATTGGCCACGGCCAGTCTTCACATTGGATGGGAGGGACGTCAGGAATCAGATTGCGTTTGCGGATAAGGTGCTGTACGTACGCAACCTCGATCCCTGCTTCTAATGCCTTTAGGCACAGCCGGGGCATGATGTCAAAACGCCAGATAAAACAACCGATAAAGTTCTGTTCACGTCCCAGCGTCATTGCCCTGCGAAGGATCTCCAGCCCGCACCCCTCGCCCACCTTAACAAATGAGGATCGGGGGAGTTGTAACTCCCCATCAGATTCCTTGCATTCATCGTATGTGGGAGAAAAGGGCAAATGTTTGTTTGTCTCTGTATTGCTCAATTCATCAACCCCCTTAATTCCCAACTCCAGGGCAAAATATGCCTCCGTCAAAAGACACATATATTCAATGTGTTTGCTCTTCATCCAAAGACCGATTTGCCTGGCAAGTGCAAGCTGAGCTACTGCCTCAGGGTATTTTTCCATAGCGGCGTAAACGTGGGACATAGTAATCCTTCCCAAGGCTGTTGGAAAATGTGCATTTATTTCAGAAAGTATACGCACATTTATTTGTATGTGTTCTGCTGCTAATGATAAATTGCCCATAATCATCTCCTTCATGGCGCTGATGTGATGATAGAAACCGACGTCGATTTTCCGTGCCATGGCCAGACCAGGTTCGATCTTTCGCAACAACTGTGTGGCTGTTTTAATATCACCATCATTTAGGGCAGCACATACCCCGGTTGACAATATATGGATATCCCAAACATGCAGACCTGTTTCATGAGCATACTCTAGCGCTTCAGAAACATGCTGAATACATAAGCTGGAGGAACCGGTGTTCAATGAATAAAATACCCGGGCAGTTTTTTCCAAAAGCCGCATTAAGGGGATAGCCGTTTCTGACTGTGCCAGTTTACAAAGAATATCCAGCAGAATACCGGCACTGCCGAAATCACCTATACACACGTAATGAACTGACAGATAAAATCCTGTCTGTAAACAGAGATTCACATCACTACACTTTTGCAGGTGAGAGAATACCCGTTCCGCCCATATTTTAATTTCAGGGTGGTCCGGCTGCCTCAGCATCATACAAATAAACCTGCAGGAAATAACGCGGAATTCTATTTCGGACGAAGGAAATACAGGCTTTTTCTGAAAGAGGTCTTCAAATACCTGAATGTATGAATCGAAGGGGGGGAAATTATCAAATTCATGAAAAAAGGTATCTACTGCATAAGCCCAGGATAACCATACTCCGGTAAGGTCCCCCTGAGCACGAAACCGTTCAAATGCCTTATCAAAATACGTACGGCTTTCGGCTGGATTATTATACAAAAAGTGACAGACTCCAAACCAGTACAGAAGCCAGGGGGCAGACTCCCTAATTTCCACAGGTACACCGGCAATCCATCCCTCAAGGGTCTTGTTTCTTCCCTGTGCTATCATGGATGCCGCCTGATCAAGGATCAGTTTTGTGAGGCCATCCCAGTCCCTGTCGTCCCTGAGGAGCACAGCCGCATCTTCAACCATTCCTGATGCTTCCAATACCCCTGCAGCACATCGTTTTGTTTGGGAAAGTTCTTCCCTGTTGTATGAACCCTTTGCCCGCGATAAAAGAAATTCCCTGAAAAGGGGGTGGTACTGATACGCCAGAAGGGTCTGGGGAGATTTTTTCTTTTCCTCTTGTACACCGGAAGGCGTCTGATTGTGTAATGCGGCGCCTTGCTCGTGATAACCGTACTGTGTGGTAAAATAGTGTTTTTTATTCAGGCCGGAGAGTATCTGTTCAGCATTGTTGACGCCGGTAAGCTTTTCTGCCATATCTGCCGTCATCCTGGGCAAGAAGGCAGTTTTTAGTAAAAATGCCTGTGTCTGTCTATCCGTCTTCTCAATCACCTCGTTTGCAAAATAATCAAATATTTCCTGAGGGGTAAGTTCCTTCAGGATGGGGCGCCCGACGTCCTTTGTCTTTGCGATCTCCACCATGAGCACCAGTCCGGCAGCCCATCCATCCGTCTTCTCATGCAAATCGGCAATAATTTCATTGGTGAACGATTTCCGGTCTTTCATCCGGACAATTTCCCTGGATTCTTCAAGGGTAAGCCTGAGTTCATTCCACCCAATGAAATGTATCCCATTATTTGCCCTCAAACGCGATAGCGCTGGCAATGGCTCATTTCGGCTTACCACGATGACGTGTACCCCTTCAGGAATCATGGATAAACCGGCGCTGATAACGCCGTGGAAATTCGATTCATCGGGCGCGTCCTGGTAGTTATCAAAGACAATGATAAAGGGCGGTTTTAATTTGCCGTAGAGTTCTTCAAAATATCGGCGGGTAAATGAGGGGATGTCTGAAAGGTATTCAGGGGTTAACACGGGCAGGGGCTTTCGTTTTCCGGGAAACGCCTTTTTTGCCGCCATACCCATGTAATAAAAGAAGGTTGCAATATCCGCATCCCCGCTATCCACCTGATACCATAAATAGGGAATCTTGCGGGTATCAAGATAGCTTGCAACCAGTGTGGTTTTGCCAGAACCAGGCGGGCCTGCTACCCAGGCAACAGGATAGTCCTTCCCCGCATCCATCCGCTGAAACAACCTCTTCCTGAGGCAGATACCCCTGATTTTAGGGCGGGTTATCTTGGCTATCGTTGTGCTTCTTTTTGTCATGTCAAGAGACCCACAATGGGTCTTTTTTGTTCCGTGTGGGCAAGAGGTGTAATCATTTTTTCATGAATTTGTTAAAAAACCACTTAAATAAAATGAAAATTCCTATACGATAAATTTATGAAAAAATAAAGTAAATATAATGCCAGAAATAGTTAAACTTTCATAGTAAAAAAAGAAATCAGCCCATAGTCAAAAACTTAATTAAATTTGACAAATTCCCAATCAACCATTACGATAATACCTTAATTTTATTTGAATAATTTATTGATGGATAAATAATCGTTTCCATACCACAATGGACAAGATACAGGTAAAAACACATTCTCAATCAGAATTTATTAATATAACGCCTGAAGTAAATAAAATCGTACACAAGCTGGGATTTAAAGAGGGTGTATGTTACGTATACGTGCCCCATACCACAGCCGCCGTTACCATCAATGAAAACGCCGACCCTTCCGTTCAAAAAGACATACTAAACGAACTCGACAAGATAGTACCATGGGACGACCATTATACCCATATGGAAGGGAATGCCGCCGCTCATATCAAATCTACGATTGTGGGGTCTTCTGTTTATATCCCTATCTCAGATGGAAAATTGGCGCTGGGCACATGGCAGGGTATTTTCTTTTGTGAATTTGATGGCCCCAGACACCGGGAAGTATTTATACAAACTATTAAAAGTGAATAGCACACAGACCAGACAAAGGATCACGCTGAACTGCCGATGGAACATAAAGGACGCAATAAAGGTCTTCCTGGCTTATGTTATTCTCATGTTCGTTGGGATGCCGTTAATCATACAGTTCGTCTCTGCGATCTTCGGTCACAATTTTCTCAGAAATTTTGGGCCTCGTAACGTTATTCTCTTCGTTACTCTCTTTATCAACTTATCGGTTTGTTCTTATGTGTTTTACATCGTCCACGTCGAATATCATCAATCAATTACCGCCCTTGGTCTTTCTCTTGTAAACGTATCAAACAACGTTAAGCAAGGCATAATTAAATATCTGATTACGCTTCCCCTCATCATGCTCACTGGTTTCATTATCAATTCGATTTCCAGTTATTACGGGATAAATCCGGAAATGCAGGACGTTGTTAAATGGATTTTAGAAGAGAAATCGCTCTTCATCTTAATCAGTTTATTATTCTTTGGAATTGTCATCGCCCCCTTGATAGAAGAAATCATATTCCGGGGATTCTTGCAATCGGCATTGAAAAACTATTTTGGGGGACGATATGCGATTTTAGTTAGCGCATCCCTTTTCGCTGCGGTACACATGGATATATTTGCCTTTTTTCAAATACTTATCCTCGGAATACTCCTGGGTTATTTGTATGAAAAAACACAAACCCTCATTGCCTCTGTAGTCATACATATTTTACATAATTCATTGACGTTGGTTTTCTTGCTGTATTTTAAATATTTTTTAAAGGGAAAAATCCCGGTATTCTAGTTAAGAAATTGCATTTGCTGTAACTCTGCGTTCTTCGCGTTCTCTGCGGTGAACCATTACGATAAATGAAACTCTGGAGGAGCTATGTTTAAAGACGTAGATGAACAATTAGAAATTATCCTGCGGGGAACCGTAGATATTGTCACAAAAGAAGAATTAACAAAAAAACTGAGCAGGTCTATGAAAGAGAACAAACCACTCAGGGTGAAATTAGGACTTGATCCGACTGCCCCAGATATTCACATAGGAAATGCCATTCCCATCCACAAGCTGCGTACGTTTCAATCGCTCGGACATACAGCCATTCTCATTATCGGCGATCACACTGCAACAGTAGGCGACCCGTCCGGCGCAAACAAGACACGACCCATGCTCTCCCATGACAAGGTCATGGAAAATGCCAGGACATACCTATCACAGGCTGGCAAAATACTTGATTTGAATAAAACTGAAGTAGTCTATAACAGCAAATGGTTTGAAAAAATGACGTTTAACGACGTTATCAAACTCACGGCACAGATGACCGTGGCACGTATGATGGAACGCGATGACTTCACAAAACGGTACAACGCAGGCATCCCTATCAGCGTTAATGAATTTATCTATCCCCTTATGCAGGGATACGACTCAATTATAGTAAAAAGCGACGTGGAACTTGGAGGCACCGACCAGTTATTCAATTTACTTGTGGGGAGAGACCTCCAGAGGGATGCGGACATGGAACCACAGATCGCACTTACCACCCCCCTGCTTGAAGGAACCGATGGAAACAAAAAAATGAGTAAGAGCCTTGGAAATTATATCGGCGTAACTGAAGCCCCGGGTGAAATGTTCGGAAAGGCGATGTCCATCCCGGACAACCTGATGCGTAAGTATTTTGAACTTACCACAGACCTGGGTATCAGTGAAATCAACCAACTCCTCGACGTTCATACCCATCCGCGCGCAGCGAAGGCGGCATTGGCCAAGGCTATCGTTCGACGGTATCATACCGACAAGGATGCAGAAGCAGCCTCTGCTGAGTTTGACCGTATTTTCAAAGAACATGCGCTTCCAGACAACATCCCAGATGTTCAAATTCCACGTGAAGAATTAACGGACGGAAAGATATGGATTACGCGGCTTATAGTCCTGTGCGGCTTTGCAAATACCAACAGCGAGGCGCGGCGATTGGTTCAACAGGGCGGGGTAAGCATAAATAATGATGCCATCAACGATCCCTCTTTGAATATCGAAATAAAACCCGATATGATCCTCAAAGTGGGGAAACGCAGATTCGCCCGGATAGTATTAAATAATCAGTAATGATTCACCGCCGGGACGCAAAGAAAAAAAATATTCTTGGTGTCTTAGGGCATTATCAGCTAATTGCTTAAATGTCACATCAAATATTTTCTACTTTTTAAGCTTGGTAAATTTTGAACCTTCCAATGTCAGGTTGTACATCAGCCCCTTCTGGTCAAAAACGAATCCAACGATGGGTTCTTTCATTTTTGTGGTGTCAAGAGAGACGGCAGCGCCGATCTTTACCAGGGCTACTGACCCATCAACACCTGCCTTCCATCCGGAGCTTTCACGGAACTTATTTAAGGCCTCTTCTTGCATAAAGACAAGGATTATGTCCTTCTTTTGCCCACCCAGTTGGAAACCGTATGAGGCAGACGCGGTGCTATAGTAATCAACCGTTTTTCCATCAATCCTCAAAGCCCCCTCGCCATATTCACCCCCAATAATCAGTCCACCCTTGATAACCCCCGGTAATACCAGCACGCCCTTCGCGCTCTTGAGAAATTCCTCTGCGCCTTTCACTTCCTTACGAAAGCGTTCCAGGGAGGCATCTACACTTGCGTCAATCTCCCCGGCCGTTTTGGCAAGAGAGATGCCAGTCAAAACAAATCCGAGAGTGACTGTGATACAAACAACCAATACAAATGCTTTCATGATCCATGATTTTATATCTTGCATATTTTCTTCTCCTTTTCTTAATGTTTATTTTTCAAAAAATTTCACAAGGGCGCGATTTATTGCTTTAACTATTTTTAAACGGTTGTTTTCCTGTGACAATAATTTTTCCTCATGAGGATTGACGATAGTACCACATTCGATTATGACTGCCGGGCATTTGATATTACTTAATACGTAAAGCCCCCAAGGGGTTATTCTGTTGTACATTCCCCGAGATCTATCGATGCACATCATTTTTTCCACGTCTGCATGGTAGAGATTCGGGTTGAATCCATCATTCAACACTTCGTCTGCAAAATATTCTGCAAATACTTTGCTTTTAAACTGGAAAGGGTTGTTTTCGGAGTAATGAACATGTCCTTCCACAGCGGACTGTTGTCTCCCACCCTCCTTGCCCTCTCAATATCCTCTGTCTGCGCGGCATCGTGATGGATTTCAAGGTAGAGATCGGGATTGACGCTGTTGGCATACTCCACCCGTTCCCGCAATCCAAGGTTTCTTGATGCCGTAATTACGTCATAACGTATTCCAGAGACCTGATAAGACTTGTCATCAAAGTATCTGACGATGGCATCATTGAACTCGTATTCGAATATGCCCGTATACGATTGAGCCCCCTTCTGGTCTATTTTGGATGCAGGCTCCTGCACATGACCTGAAATGATAAGTACCGTACGATTCATTTTAGCATTATCGGCATTGCAAATTTCACTGCGTGCGATAAAACAAACAAAAATAAGTAATACACATCTGAAGTTAACCCTGGTTCCCTTGTATAGAGAGTAAATTAAGCGTAGCAAACCCATCCGTAAATTATTTTAGCCGAAAGACCTTAAATCCCGGGAAGTTGATATCTTTATCTATTGCTGCCATGGGGTAAAACCATTGCTTTGAAAAGGTATCCAGATAATCCATGTCATTATCGTAAAAGACAAAAAGGGGAGATTTTGGCATCGGCCCTTTATAGCTGAGCCGTTTGTAAAGTTTTATTTTTTCCGGCGTACTTCCACTGCTTACCGATTCCAAAGGCCAGAGCAATTTTATCCGGTGTCTCTGATCTTCCGGTGTTAAATAAAAAAATGTAAATACATTAATATTTGAGATGAATATGCACTCGTTATCTGTTTGCAGCAATTTTTTCACTATCTGGCGATGGTCATAATAATCCCAGGTATTATCGTATTTGCCTCCGATATAGACAGATGGACTGATAACACCGTGTGAAAGGCTGTTGGGTATATAGTAATTCGCTACAAGCAATACCAAATTTACTGAAATCACGGTGAAACCAATTATCCACCACTTCCGGCCAGGAATATCCGCCATCCATATTCCCAGCAAAACCGGAAAAATCCATACGGGAATTAACCACACGCGTGAACCTATCGAACCGAATGGTGAAATTCGCCAGATGCCGACAAAATTGAAGAAAAGGAAAACCCAGATTCCCCAGAACAGTTTTTTTTCAATTTGGTTACGCCTTAAAAAACAAAACGTAACCAGAACGATTACGAGAAACCCCAGCATCTCCCACGCAAACGGGATGGTACTTCCACCTGAAAAACGGGCATAAAACCCATCACCCGAAAACGTGTAGAGGAGATTTAAAAGCGCAGACGTAAGCGTAGCCGGAGGGACTGAAGGTGTTTTTGGAAACAAAATATTTCCAAAGAACCACATCGAAATGAACCGCGGTATCAAACCGATCAGAAAGCCAAGAGAACAAAATCCGCTGTTAATTAACCATTGCCGAAAACCAGGCCACATGAATATTGCATAACAAATAATGAGTGAAACGGCGCTGGGCAGGAATATGATATGATTCCATACCCCCAGTGACATCAAAAAACCAGCCAGTACAAAGCCTGTTCTCTTGAGATATGGTTTTTGGCTTTGACAGAGTCTGACGTATATCCAGATTGTTCCAAAGAAGAGAAAGGGATTAAGGACAAACACCTCACCGCAGAGCCGCGAAAGCATCACAAGCGGTGGAAAAGTTAACAGAAAGCAGGCAGCCCATCGTGCGCGAATAATGGAGAAGTGCCTTACTATATCGTAGATCACCACTATTGTTATGAGGGTAAAAACCGGACCCAAACACCGTAAGCTCCAGATTGAATTTCCAAAAATCTTTATGACAGCGGCCAGCAAATATGCATGGACAGGGGAGGTATAATTATTAAAGAAACCGTACAGCGGCCTTGCACCATCGAGAATCATCTCTGCAAAAAGGCCAAATATCGCTTCGTCCCGGTGAAGTCCGACAATATCATCAAGTTTCCAGAACAGGATAATTATGCCCGCAGACAGCCAGGCAAAACACCAGCATTTATTCCTGATTTCGTTTAACACCATGATTAATGCACTGCGCCTCTATAAAAAACATCGCAGTCAGAAGATATCCCTTATAACGCTGTAGCGCGACTTTCAAGTCGCCTATTTCCTTTGATTACCTTTTTAGTCACTTCATGCGAGATAAATCTCGCTCTACAATTCCATTGAAATTACTATAGTGAACGTATTAAATAAGTTGACATTAAACGTCATTGCGAGCGACAGCGAAGCAATCCCTGTTTTGAGATTGCTTCGTCGTTCCTCCTCGCAATGACAACTTTCTTTTAACGTTTACTATATACATTAGGTTATTAGTTTAATCTGTACAATCGGTAGTTTCAAATTTTACTTAGCCCTATCACCGGACTACTTTCTTTTTAAGTATCAGTGCCCCCCCTCCCCTAACCCCTCCCACCAGGGGCGGGGGAAAACCGCTTCCTCCCCCTGTCCCCCTCACCGAGGGGGAGAAAGGGGGAGGGGGGAGGTCAGGTGGGGGTGCTAAACAGTTACCTTTTTAGCTTATCACGATAGAGATCCCTGAATTTCTTCATTTTGGGAGCAATCACGAGCTGACAATAAGGTTGCTCAACATTTAGCTTATAGTAGTTCAGGTGATACTCTTCGGCCTTGTAAAAGGCCTTAAACGGTATGATCTCTGTCACTATAGGCGCTTTCCACAATTTTGCCGTTTGGATTTCATGGATCACCTGCCCGGTTATATCCTTTTGTTCCTGGCCCCGATAGAAAATCACTGATCGGTACTGCGTGCCGACGTCTGCCCTCTGGCGGTTCTGGGTGGTAGGGTCATGGATGGTAAAGAAAACCCCTAAAATATCTTTCAACGAAATGACCTTTGGATCGAATGTAATTTGTACTACTTCGGCATGTCCTGTGTTTCCAGTACAAACCCGCTGGTATGTTGGATCATCAACCCAACCACCTGAATATCCAGATTCCACCTGCTCCACGCCTGCAAGTTCATCAAAGATCGCCTCGATGCACCAGAAGCAACCGCCCCCAAGCGTCACAACTTCCTTATTTTGTATGGTGGTAACAGATTGTTTCTCTGTCTGGCTCATATTTACCGTGTCCTTTAAAGTGCTTGACAGCGCGAGACTGCCTAATAATAAGCTTTTCAAAATTGCCCAGGTAATCACCATGACACGAACCTCATAATCCTTGTAACGAATAAGCGCCCACTGAAAAATACTCCCACGTTAAATAGTGTAGTGTAATTTTCCAGAGCCACCATGCAAATAATCCTATCGATAAACGCATCTTAGCTATTCTTCGCAGTAAAGTCAATAAGTGAGAATAGCGTTCTCCAATCCCCCTTTTACCTTTGATTTTATTATTGTTTATTGCTACAATTCCCAAAATTTTCTTTTTGTGAACATTTAAGTTGGATGAGCAATCTTTGATAACTTTTTCTAGCGAGGCATTCAACCGTGGGACATGATGTTCATCAACGTGTCTTCCGTCGCTTTCTTTTTCCGATTATTTCACTAGCCGTTTTGCTGGCTGCCGGAACAGCGGGGTATCGTTGGATGGAAAGTTTAGGAACCATAGATGCCCTATACATGACCGTCATTACTATTAGTACGGTCGGGTTTGGCGAAGTAAAGCCTTTGTCCCCCACAGGACGGTTGTTTACCATCGGTCTCATTTTCAGTGGCGGCGGGTTAGTTGCATACACCCTGAGCGGCACTGCTGCATTTGTATTGTCAGGTGAGTGGCGCGCCAATTGGGCGAGAAAGAAAAGGCACAGTATGTTAGCACACATATCTCATCACGTCATTATTTGCGGATACGGTCGGATAGGCCGTCATGTTGCCCATGAACTCAAGGCAGAGGGGATACCCTTCGTCGTTGTTGACCTCAGTCCTGAAAAAATTGCAGATATCATGGAGTCTGGCTATTTGGCCCTGCAAGGCGATGCATCGAGCGAAGCGAATCTTAAAGAGGCAGGGATCGACCGCGCACGTGGTCTGGTGGCGGCAGCCAACTCAGATGCGGAAAATGTCTTCATTGTGCTGACGGCTCGCAGTATGCGTAAAGACTTGCTCATCGTGGCACGCGCCAATTTCGAGGAGTCAGAACCAAAACTTCTTCGGGCTGGCGCAAACCGTCTCATCCTGCCATATCGCATCACCGGGCGCCGGATGGTGACCATGCTGGTGAGGCCAGACGTTGCCGATTTCCTCGACGACATAGCACATGCCGGTGGAATGGAACTACTTCTGGAACAAGTCCAGCTCATGCCAGCCTCTCCATTGGTTGGGAAAACGTTAAGCCAGGCACAATTGCCAAGCAAGCTGGGTATCACGGTGGTTGCATGTAAACTGCCCAACGGTCAGCTAAATATGCGAATCGGACCGGATACCGTCTTACAAGAAAATGCCCGACTCATTGCGCTCGGCACACGCGAGCAACTGCAAGCATTGATTAAGCTGGCACAGGGATAATGCGACAATACGAAACAATCCTGACCTGGCAAATTCTCTCAAAATATGTATTAAAGTACGATGCGACTCTTTAAGTTCAAAATCAATACGTAGGTAAAGCTCCTTACTAAACACTATTCCTGAGTGCCAGTATAATAGCGCCATTAACCGGTTCTCTGCATACTTGTATAGATGTTATTTCTGGAAGTTCCGCCCGAACTTTTTCTGTGATAATTTCCCTTACTATTTCTATGTTCGCCAAGACGCCGCCGCTCAGGACTAAGGCTGCGCCTTCTTTACCAAAATCAATCTGCTTTGCAGCCGCTGAGATATTGGAATAAAGGTCACTTGCGGCTTTCCTTAAGATTTCCTTTGCCGATTCCTCACCAGCGCTTGCGGCAGAATTAACAATTTTTGCAAGGTTTGCAATATCAGTTGGTTTTGTCGTTTCTTGGTAAATGTGATTTACTATATCCCGCACAGAACTCAGATTCCACACATTTAAGACTTTTTGGGCAAGAAGAGTTGTTTTCCCGGAAACATCATAAGCCTTTAAAATCTCTTTAAGCGCCATTTTGCCTACCTCATAACCGCTTCCCTCATCCAAGAGATATCCCCATCCACCAACCTTCATTTTTTGTCCTTTTACCGTTTCTCCATAAACAACAGACCCGGTTCCTGATATGGCTACAATACCGTGCCGCTCGCCAGCCCCGGCGACCAGCGCTATAACAACATCTGAGACGACTTCTATATTTTTTGACGGATTAAATCTTTTACTAAGTGTTTGGCAAAGAGGTGGTGTGCTTAATATCTGCCATATTACGTTACTCACCTCTCTCTGTTTTTCTTCCGATGCGCCAACTCCAGCAATACCGGCGCAAACCGCTTCTATCCGAAGTTCAGGGTGGTCATGTATAGCCTCTTGAATCGCCTTTTGCAACGTTTCCTTGATTTCTGACGCCGATACAAGGTTAGGATTTGTAGGTCCTCCGCTGCCACGTCCAGCAACCTTTCCATCTAACGTTGCTAGCACACAGACGGTCTTTGCTCCTCCCCCATCAATGCCCAATACACATCTCTCCACATAAACCTCCTCAAGTTATTCCTAATGCAGTCCCCATTAATAAAGGGGGATTCAGGGGGTTGTGTTTTTTACGTGGTTATTTTACAACCCCCTAGCCCCCTTTTCTAAGGGGGATTCTCTATGTCATACCTCATATAACCCGCATAAATAAAATGAAACTTCCTATGCAATTAAAAAAAATATTTCGTAACAGTTTAGTTTTCTGAAAGCAGCATAAATTTTTTAAAAAACTAAATTGATACAAAATTTCTTTGTCCAGCAGGTATTTACAAACCAACCCTGGGAATCCCATTTAGAAGCGAGAAATGTTCTTGGAAATTATTGCTAAAATAGCAGAATGGGTGTATATAATCAAGAAAACACAAGAAAATTACTGAATAATTTGAGATAATAATAATGGGTATATAATGAACGTATTAAATAAGTTGACATGTAATACCATTGCGAGCGACAGTGAAGCAATCTCAAGCAGAGATTGCTTCGGGCTATCGCCCGCGCAATGACAACTTTTTTTCGCATTCACTTATAATATAAGGGAGATTATGGGAAAAATACTATTTGGCCTTATTCCGTCCGCTATACCTGGATTTATGCGCTGTTTCTTTTCTTTTGTAACAGTTTTGTTTCTGTTCACTACCGTTAGCCATTCACCATCTGCAGCGGATAGCCCGCAATCCTCTGCCGCAGCGCCTACGATAACAACCGGTTCTGCTTCTCAGGTAACTTACAATTCAGCAACTCTCAGGGGAACGGTAAATGCCAATGGCTTGTCAACAACCGCATGGTTCCAGTACAGGATCGTTGATGGACCATCCAAGACCACCGTTTCACCACAAACGGTGATTGGCGCGAGCGACACAGAGGTAAGTTTCAATATAATTGCGTTACTTCCCGGAACGACGTATTATTACAGGCTTGTTGCAGAGAACGATGCCGGTACCGTATATGGAGACGAGGTGTCATTTACCACTGCCGATATGAAAACATCTCATACAACCGATATCACCTCACCTGCCGGTTCGATAAACATAAACAATGGAGATGCCTTCACAAACTCTTCAAACGTTACATTAGGACTTTCTGCCGCTGATAACATAGGGGTTACGGGTTATTATTTCTCTACAAGCGCCATTCCGCCCTCTCCGCATACCACTGGCTGGACATCGGCAACACCTGCTATCAATTATAAAGAAGTCGTTTCATATACCTTGAGTGGCGATGATGGCAAAAATACGGTATACGTATGGTATAAAGACGCTTCTGGAAATATTTCAGACGTGGCGAGTGATTCAATCATTGTGGACACGACACCTCCAACAATAACGATTGCCAATCCTACATCCGGTTCCACCTATAAGACCACAAGCAAAACGATAAACATCAGTGGAAGTGCTTCCGACAGCACAAGTGAAATAAACAACGTTGTATGGAGCACTAGCAAAGGAAAGGATGAGAAGGAGAGTAAAACTATCAGTTGGAATATTTCAAACGTCGATCTTTTGGAGGGGGATAACGTGATAACTATCAAGGCGACAGATAGCCTTGGTAATACAGGAACGGCTACGATAACCATAACCTACGCCGCGGGCAATAATCCCCCTACCGTGATAACAGGTCCTGCAACCGGTATAACAACTGATTTTGCTACTTTGACGGGAACGGTAAATGCAGAGGGATTATCAACAACGGCGTGGTTCCAATACGGCACGAGCAGCGAGTCGTATAGCCATACGTCGTCAATAGTGAACATAGATAGCAGTTCAGTTGATACCCCGATAGACAACTATATAAGCGGACTGTTGGCCGGAACGACCTATTATTACCAGCTTGCTGCACGAAATAGTGCAGGCGCCGCGTACGGAGCTGAAATGTCATTTAACACAAAACCGCCCAAAGGTAAGATTTCTGGATACGTAATGGAATCTATACATGGAAAACCTATTGAATCTGCGAGAATACGGCTCAAAGGAACAAAGGCAAGAAAAAGGGCTTACAAGATACTATTCTCTGATGCAGATGGATTCTATGAATTTAACGAATTAGACGCAGACACGTATGATATTTTTGCAATAAAAACGGGTCTTAAGAGTGCACGTCATGAGGTAAAATTACTGGAAGGTGAGAAAAATAATGTTGAAATAAAATTGGAGAGTATGCAAGGAGAAGAACGAAAAAGAGACTTAATCGAAGATAAAAAAGGTACTGATACCCCTCACTCCACCCCTCTCCCACAAGGTGAGAGGTAACAGTTCGGCTAACCGCAAAGACGCAAAGGACGCAAAAAATAATTTTAAAATAATAAAAACAATCACAGGAGATTATTTTTCTCCAACAAAAGTACAAAATCTTTCAAAAATTCTCTTTCTTTGCTTTCTAATAATACCTTTGCGAGCTTTGCGTCTTTGCGGTGAACTATTACGAATTGAGGTGTTTACCATGAAAGTTGCCCATATAGCGCTGATTTTCTCTTTATTTTTCACTGCATGTCTTGCCACGAACGCAGATCAAAACCAGCAGTATAAATTACAAAACTCCTTCCCAAAGCTTTCCTTTGATAACCCGATAGATTTGCAACACGCCGGCGACGAAACGAATAGAATATTCGTTGTTTCACAAAAGGGATTAATTTATGTATTTAAGAATACTTCTTCTGTGAAGTCGGCAAAGATTTTTTTAGATATACGAGACAAAGTAAAAAATGGCAGTGAATTGGGCTTGCTGGGACTTGCGTTTCATCCTGACTATGAAAATAACGGGTATTTTTATGTCAATTATACCGCATCAGATACCCTTCGCTCCGTTATCGCACGATATACGGTACGTCCTAAAAATCGTAATTCTGCCAATAAAAACAGAGAACGCATTTTGCTTGAAGTGAATCAGCCGTACAGCAACCACAACGGCGGACAGCTTGCCTTTGGACCCGACGGTTACCTGTATATTGCCCTCGGAGACGGCGGCTCTGGCGGCGACCCTCAGAATAATGGACAAAACAGGTCGTCTTTCCTCGGGAAAATTCTTCGTATCGATGTAAATTGTACATCAGGAAATAAAAATTATTGTATCCCCTCAGAAAATCCTTTTACAGGAAATACACAGGGTTATAAGGAAGAAATTTATGCCTATGGTCTCCGCAACCCCTGGAGGTTCAGTTTCGACCCTGTTACTGGTTGGCTGTGGGCAGGAGACATAGGCCAGGATGATTGGGAAGAAATTGACATTATTGAAAAAGGAAAAAACTACGGCTGGAGAATCATGGAAGGAAATCACTGTTATAACCCTTCTTCTGACTGCAATACTTCTGGACTTACCTTACCCATATGGGAATATGAACATGAGGACCACGGGAATTGTTCTATCACAGGCGGTTATGTGTATCGCGGGACTAAATTTTCAGAACTGTATGGTAAGTATATATACGGCGATTATTGCAGTGGCAGGATATGGGCATTAAGTTATGATGGCACAAATACAGCTACGAATACCCTGTTGTTAAAAGAAGACATTGAAATTTCATCCTTTGGAATTGATGAGGATAATGAATTGTATATCTGCGATCTGAACGGCAAGGTCTATAAGCTTGCGTATAAAGAATAATATATTGATTCACCCCACAGAGACACAGATAACGCATAGTTACAATCCTCAAAATCACCCTTACCAAAGGGGGACTAAGGGGGTTGATAGTAATTTCTACGATGAGTCAAACTGTTACAAAATAGAATGGATTATAAATAACAAGTTCATCTTACATAATCCTTGAACCGTCGCCTACTTCAGCTTATCCTTGTAGTGTTCCCTGAATTTCTTTATCTTCGGGGCGATTACGATACGGCAATAAGCCTGCCCGGGATTCTTCTTATAGTACTCCTGATGCTACTCTTCTGCCTTATAAAATGCCTTAAACGGCACGAGTTCAGTCACAATAGGCGCTTTCCACAACTTCGCTTTTTGAATTTCCCGGATCACCTGTTCGGCAATAGTTTTTTGTTCCTCACTGCGACAGAAAATCGCCGAGCGGTACTGCGTGCCGACGTCTGCCCCCTGACGATTCAAGGTAGTAGGGTCATGGACGGTAAAAAAGACCTCCATAATTTCTTTTAGCGAAATGATTTTGGGGTCAAACGTAACCTGCACCACTTCGGCATGTCCTGTTGTCCCAGTGCAGACCTGTTCATACGTCGGATCATCAACCCGGCCGCCGGAATAACCGGATTCCACCTCAATGCACAAAGAAACACTTCGTGACTTTGTGGCTACTTTGAAATTCTTTAAGACGTTAAAGTGATAAAAATTATTGACATAGATTGGCAAAGTGTTATTATGCTTGAGAATATGAATAAATTTTTACTAAAGTGCATGTGTTTCCCCCTGCTTTTCCTTTTCGGTTGTGCTGCCACTACGGAACAAAGGGTGGATAGAACAGATAATATTGACAGCAGGCGATTGGAAAAGAGGATTGACGATTTATCCGGCACAATTACCCTCATTGTAAATGACACAAATAGACTCCATAACAAATTGGAAGAGGTGAAGACATCCAATAAAACCATTCAGCAAAAAATGGAAGGATTAGAAGTAACTGTCAGGAATTTGAATGAACAAATCGTAAGTCTTCATACCTCTGCAAAAACCCCTGAAATTGCCCAATCACCCGCCGAAAAAGCTGATGTTAACTCTCAATTACCTGTTACCGATAGCAGTAAATCATCTGACTATCCAGCATCCGATGTCCAAAAAACAACAGATGCCGAAAGCCAGTTGGCTGTCGCAAAGGGATTCTGGGATGCGATGAATGCAAAGGATATTCAAGCGGCAAGGTCGTTTGTAACAAAAGAAAGCGCAGACAAATTACAGATAAAAGACAAAGATACTACTGCCAGTTGCAAAGTAGACTTTGGTGATATTAAAATTGAAGACAACAAGACCACCATCGATACTACGATGCAAACAAATGACGGGACGACGGAATTTCAAGTCCAGATGCAGACTATTCTCTTAAAGGAAGAAGGGCAATGGAAGGTCGATGCTGAGCAGACAATGATGTCCATGTTTGGCGGTGCCATGGGTGAGATGATGAAGGGACTTGGCAAGGCGCTGGAAGAAGGATTCAAGAAAGGTTTTGAGGAAATGGGTAAGTCAGTGGCCGGAGGGATGCAGAAAGGTCTTGAAGTAATGACACAGACCAGTGCAACCAGTGAGGCGAAACCAGACCCGACACCAAAATAATAAGTGCCAAGTGTCGGGTGACAGGTGACAAGCGGCATTCCCGTCACTTGCTACACGTCATTCGTCACACGCCACATGTCACTCTTTTTCGTGCTGGTTCAGGGCTTGTAGCCTGAACCGACCCCCCCCCCGATTGCTGCTGTCGGGGGCGAGGACGATTGAACCAGCAAAGGGAATCTTGAATCGTACCTCATACATGATGCATCGTGCATCCTGGATCCTGTATCATGTATCGTTGTTGGGTGTGCTCTGCTTTACCCAATCTGTAAAGATTCTGTTACGATTGTTACAGACGCTGAACAGCCTAATCGGGTTGACCCGGCGTCCACTAAAGCATGGGCTGTTTGAAAATCACGAATTCCGCCTGCGGCCTTTATGCCGAGACCGTTCCCCACAACTGCCTTCATTAATTTGACGTCTTCTATCGTTGCACCACGGACAGAAAAACCTGTGGAAGTCTTGACAAACGCAGCGCCTGCCCGCTTAGCCAACAGACATGCGGCAATCTTTTCCGTTTCTTCCAGAAGCCCTGTTTCGATAATCACCTTTACCTAGATTGATCCCGCAGCTTCAACGACCGCACGGATATCCTGCCAAACGGCTCTGTAATCGCCATCTTTTAATGCACCGATTGGAATAACCATATCCACTTCGTTCGCACCTAATTCTATAACGTGTTTCGCTTCTTCCACCTTGGTGGCCGTTATGTTAGCGCCTAACGGAAACCCCACAACGGTAATAACCGAGCAATCCGACCCTGTTAATTGTTTCTGGGCTTCTTTCACAAAGACAGGATTTATACAAACCCCACGAAAACGGAATTGTTTTGCCTCATCGCAAAGCCTCAGTATGTCCTTGCGTGTTGCCTCTGGCTTCAATAAGGTGTGTTCAATCAACGGGGCTAAATCTAAAGGTTTCTTGATAGTTTTTGTTTTCTCAACATGTCTCTGAATTGCAGGCATAACGGATTCAAGCCCCAAAGTGTCCATTTCTTCGGATATCTTTTGAATTAATGAAAGTCGATTATCATTTGGAAAATCCATCATATCCTCCTCGAACTGACATTGTATCTTACCCTCTGATGTCACGTAGGGGCAGGTTTGAAACCTGCCCCTACATATTCTTGCATGGTTGGTTTAGAATTAATGTTTTTTTGTATCAATTTAGTTTTTTAAAAAATAACCCCGTAGGGGGTGAAATGTTTATAGAAAAATGTGATATACAAAACCTTAGCTCCATCGGAGCGGCATGTGAAACACAGAAACAACATGCCGCTCCGATGGAGCTTGATTGTGGCAAATGGTTTGTCTATAAACATATCGCTCCTAACGGAGCTTTTCACGGTGTTTTTTCAAAAAACTAAAGTATTACTGCTTTTTTAATCTTCGACGCAAATAGCGCCACACCTTAGACCAATTCAGGAATACATGTACGGCAGCGAGAATTAGCGTCGCATAAGCAAAGTAGCGGTGTGGAACAAACCTGCGGAGTTCGAGTCGTGACTGCACATACCCCACAATTCCTGTAATGGAAATGGAGAATATAAGCAAGATACTGATTATGTAATTAATATCCTCTCGCTTCATTTGTAAAGCAACAGAGCCAAAATCAAATTTGATTTAACCACAAAGGCACAAAGGGCAATAAAAATAAATAACCCTCCCTTATGGATAGTCCAAAAAATAATCTTAATTAAAACCTGTAGGGGCAATTCATGAATTGCCCCTACACTCTTTTGGACAATCCAAAGTCCCCTCTCCTCTTGTGAGAGAGGGTTAGGGTGAAGGGAGTCTTTAATGAATACTACAAAGTTCCTACCGCATGCAGGTAAATAACGGCTTCCGTTCGGCCATCAATACCAATAAGTTTATTAATCTCTTCATCCAGAAATGCTCCTACGCTTACAGAGCCCAATCCCAGTGAAACCGCCTGCAGATAAATATTCTGGCTGATGTGCCCAGCCTCTATGTATGCATAACGAAAGCCTCGTTCACCATATTTGTGACGAATACGGTCAAAGATGGCTGATAGTACAAAGGTAACATCGGCATCGCCCAGCATCTCCTGCTCTAATCCAGCAGCAGTAATCTCCTTTCTGAAATCACCGGATTTTACCAGTTCCAGTGAATGGTTCAGCACGGCATAATGGTAAATGCCGCTAGGCAAACCTTCTACATTGTTGGCAATTACATATATTTCAATGGGATAAAGTGCGCCTGCTGAGGGTGCTGTGCGGAGTGGTTGATCATACAATTTGCCTGTTATCCCCTGTGCTGAAAAAAGTAACTGGGACAACTGGGATAATGTAATCAGTTTGCCGGAGTAATTGCGGACTGAACGTCGCTTTTCAATTGATTCTTCAAGAGTTATTCCATGATAGGCAGGTTTTGGTAATTTTATTATTTTCGACCCAGGGTAGTTCTTGTATTGAGGCGGCTTCTTTGGCTTGCTACGAAAAATATCACCGATGACACCACGCCAAGTCAGAGAGGTTTCGTGATGAAAACGCTCACCGGGACTTAATTCTTTTCCTGCTTCCTTACTATAGGCTGAGGGCCTTAAGGAACTTGCCAATAGCACAAAAGCAGCTATCGAAAGAGAAAGCGCCCTTATGTTTAAATACATTTGCATATCATTTTTAAAAAATTTATGATAATGACACATTGTAATCCTCTCTCATATAATCGCAAGTGGAAATTGCAGCATTGCAGGGGCAAAAGATTTTCTACCCCTACCACACTTTATTGTTATAAATATTGTAAATTATTGATTAAAAAGGTTCTCTTTATGCACTACAAAGCCATTCTCTTTGACCTCGACGGCACGTTGCTTGATACGCTGGAAGATCTAGGTAATGCGGCGAATCGTGTACTCGAAAAATACGGCTTTCCCACTCACACAATGGCTGATTATCGCTATTTCGTGGGGGACGGGGTTGTCACACTTATGAATCGTGTGCTGCCAGAAAATAAGCGGGACGATGACACGGTCGGCGCCTGTGTTCAGACATTCCGCGAAGAATATGGTAAAAGCTGGAACGTCAAAACAAGACCCTACGATGGTGTGCCAGAGATGCTTGATGCACTGTCAACACATGGCCTGAAAATGGCGGTTCTGTCCAACAAACCCGACGAATTCACAAAACGGTGTGTAACAGAATTTCTTCCGAAGTGGAACTTTGATATGGTTCTTGGTCAAAGCAACTTAATGCCTCTGAAACCAGACCCAAAAGGCGCACTGGAAATAGCCAAATGTCTGAATGTTAGTCCTTCGCATTTCATTTACCTTGGAGATACTGCTATTGACATGAAGACGGCCGTTGCGGCTGGTATGTACCCGGTGGGAGCGCTCTGGGGTTTTCGGACGGGAAAGGAGTTGCTGGAAAATGGCGCTCAGGCGGTGATCAAAAGGCCCCAAGAAATTCTGAATCTCCTGAATTTGACGCATAGGAATTCCAAACCATCTGTTCCTCCCCCTTGGCTTCGTCGTGAGCCTTCGGCGTGAGCTCAGTCGAACGCTCAGTCGAGCGATGGGGGAGGCAAAGGTGGGGGTGAAAAATAAAGGCTGATCACCCTCCCTTATTCCCTCCCATCAAGGGAGGGATTGTTTTATTCGAGTTGTCACGACGGTGACCTAATTTATCCAGTCGCTTAACAAACGAATAAAACAAC
>Ga0209324_10000302_pt1 | contig 34041 bp, 27 predicted proteins | sample Rifsed19ft3_FD_184015 | JGI IMG/M metagenome (GOLD analysis project Ga0209324, IMG submission 184015) | Soil microbial communities from Rifle, Colorado, USA - sediment 19ft 3 (version 2) | ecosystem: Environmental > Terrestrial > Deep subsurface > Rock core/Sediment | place: Rifle, Colorado...
TTCTTTTGAAAAATTATATCCAACCGGAATTGGATTAAATAGAATGGCTGGCGGAACATTATTATCTAACTCGATTTCTCTGATTTTTTTATAATTCCCCAATTGCTCGTTAAGAAAATCTATCATTGAATCTCTTTCTGCGTCTGTGAATTCCAGCCCAATAATTTTTTCTGCGCTCGAAATATTTTCCTTCTCAATCGTCTGCGAAAGCGTGCCCTGATTAATGATCAGCAGCATAAGTAGAGCGACAAGTAATAGTTTTTCTTTTATATTCATGATTCTGCCACCTTAAAATGAATTAGGAGATTTTAGTTTTCGCGTGAAGCTGCTTCAAAAAGCAATCCGCCTTCTTTAATTAAATTTTTTATTTCATTATAAGGAATAAAAATTTCTGTTGGTCCTATTGAATATGGTGCTATTTCATAAGAGTTGAAATAAAACACAAGCCCGTCATCTTTTATTCCGAAATTTTCATTGAGAACAAACTTGTTATCTTTAAACCAAAAACCAGCTTCCTCAAAATTTGTTGAGGGACTAATCGCTTTCTCTTTTCTAAAAATCTTTTCTGCTCTGCTGTTAAGTTCATGTTTATCTTCATCTTTGAATAGACCAGAGAGATTAATTCTCTTTCCATTACCCGAATTAAAATTGGCATACAGAACCAATTCATTTGGATGAGCACCGCCAAGGTAAGAATAAGTATTGGATTGAAGCGACACAATTGAATTTTTATTATAGATAACAGATGTTGCGCTCTCTATCTCCCATGATTGAGGAGAATCTCTAAATTCTTTCTGAAAGTTTTTAAAATCTTTAAATAAACTATCGGCCATTTCATCGAATGATTTTGCCTTTCCGAAATAGTTGTTGAGAAATATTCCTTTAACATACGATGCGATGCTGTCCTTTATCTGTTGATTTGCAGCTTTTGTTATTTTCGGGTATTCGAAAAATACTTTTGAATAATTCTTAACTGTGGTGTCAGTATTCGTAAATATTCTCTCAAACTTTTTCATCGAGTATTTGATATTGTTTTCATCGCCGCTTTTGAGGCTGCAGCCAAAAACCGAAACGAAAAATACTATACCACTGATTTTTATTAAATCATTTTTCATTTTATTTGCCTTTGAATTTCTATTGCGTACAAATATAACGCTTGTTTGAATAAATTTTCAAAAAGGTAAAACACGTTGTTGTGCAGATCAATCCGCTTTTTAATTAATATTTTCATTTTCTAATTTACATCTGACGGCTTAGATTTATTAGTGAAAACTCTCTATTTTATAACAAATCCGAAATTCCAAATATGAAGAACAATTTTCCCAAGTGTGCGGCAGATTTCTTAAGCAAGCTTTACCGCAACAATAATAAAGAATGGTTTGAAGAACATCGGGATGAATATAAAGCTATGTTTTTAGAACCAGCTCAAGAGTTCGTTGTTGAAATGGGTGAAAAACTGCAAAGTATCAGGCCAAATATTATCGCAATACCAAAAATAGATAAGTCAATCTTTCGTTTGCATAGAGATGTTCGCTTTAGTAAGGATAAATTGCCTTATAAAACCAATCTTGGAATTATCTTTTGGGAAGGCGATGATAAGAAGCTCGAAAGTTCCGGGTTTTATTTCCACATAGAACCAAAATATTTTTTCCTTGGCGGGGGGACTTACGTGTTTACAGATAACATGATAAAAACATATCGAGAAGCTTTAACCGATAAGAAAGCGAGCGAACAAATTACCAAAGCAATTAAAAAAGTTACAAAGCTCGGATATAAAATTGGGGGAAAACACTTCAAGAGACTTCCAAAGGGATTTGATTTGGATTTCCCGCACGCCGAACTTCTGCTTCACAACGGACTATATTGTTTCTACGAGAGCAAAGATATCAATCAGCTAAAACCAAAAACTGTTATTGATTATTGTTTTAGACATTTCAAAGCAATGCTGCCTGTCCATTCATGGTTAGCGGATGTGCTGCCGTTATTTAGATAACTAACAACAATATTTAAGGAGAAAATGAAATGAAATCTTTTGCTATAACCATTATATTACTTTTGGCGATGCCTTTGCATGCACAAGAGAGTGCTCCAAATCTTAATTTGGATGAGCGAAAACAAGAACTTCTAAACGTCGATGCCCAATTCTCAAAACTCTCGGAAGCACGGGGAGTTAATGAGGCATTCCTTTCATACCTTTCTGATGATGGTGTGCTTTTGCGTTCAAATAACTTTCCAATTATCGGCAAAGAAATTATTAAAGAAAGATTTTTCTCCAGACTGGATTCCGGGTACACGCTTACATGGAAACCATTGTATGCTGACATTGCACAATCTGGTGAACTTGGTTACACTTATGGGATTTATGAATTCAGGGCACTGGATCCGGAAGGAAAATCCATCATAGGAAATGGAACTTATGTTTCTATTTGGAAAAAAGATCAATTCGGAAGTTGGAAGTTAGTTTTGGATACAGGAAACGAAGGGTTGGAACCAAAAAGTAAGTAAGGATAAATTCTCTCAGCCCCTCATTTCTCCACAAACATTTTATTGAGAATTTCCGTTCTATATTCAAAAATAGATTTGATCTTTTTAGAAATGATTAAGTTATTCGCCAACCTTCCAATAAAACCCAAGGGCACAGCATAATTTACAATATCTTCCATTTCAATTCCATTCTTGGCTTCTCTAAAAACATGCTGATGGTGCCAAAGTTTGTAAGGACCAAATTTTTGTTCGTCAACAAAAAAATTTGGCACATGAACCTGTGTAATTTCGGTTACCCATGTGGCGGGAATGTTGAGTATCGGTCTGACTAAATATGTGATTATCATTCCCGCATACATTCTACTCTCAAGCTGTGTCGTGACTTCAAAGTTTAACCACGGCGGTGTGATTTTCGGTAGATTATTCGGATTAGAAAAAAAATCCCATGCTTCGTTAATCGTAATTGGTAAAAATTGTTTTGCTTTGAACTGATAAGTTTTCAATTGTTATTCTTCCTTGAAATGTTTTAGCGTCTGTTGATAACCAAAGACATTAACAACATTTGTTTCCAAGGAATTCCAAAACACCTTAAATTTTTAGCTAATGTTATCTTTCTTGTTTAGATAAATGGTTTGCGTTGGATAAGCAAAATCTATTCCCCGCTTCTCAAACTCCTCATAAATTTTGAGGTTGATTCTCTGCTGTAAATCCATAAACTGAGTGTAATCCTGATCGAGAACGAAATACACAAACTCAAAGATTAAGCTGAAATCGCCGTAAGTTGAAAAATGCCCGCGGTTAAATTCAGCTTTCTGTTCGCTCATAATAATGTTTTTCACAATCCCGGGAATTTCCTTTAATCGCTCGGCACTTGTTTGATAGACAACTCCCAGTTTGAAAACAACTCTGCGTTTTTCAAGTCTTTTATAATTATGAACCCTTGAGTTCGTTAAATCGGTATTAGAAATAATTAACTGCTCACCACTCAAAGATCGAATTCGTGTTGACTTTATTCCTAAATGCTCAATAGTGCCCCGCTTATCTGCGACTATAATAAAATCCCCAATTTCAAATGGGCGGTCAAAAAGAATAACGAAATAATTGAACAAGTCACCCAAGATAGCTTGAGCCGCTAAGGCAATTGCAATGCCGCCGATTCCAAGACCTGCAATTACCGCTGAGACTTTGAAACCGAGATTATCCAACACAAAAACAAAGCCCAAGCTCCAAATCACAAAAGAAATTATTGTGGATATTCCCTTAAATTGTTTCTGTTTATGCTCGTCTGCCCCCTGTTTTTTAACAATGGCTTTTAAAGAATATATAATAACCGACGAGAGGGTACGAAGGACAAAAAATGTGAAAATAATTACGGATGCAAAATCAAAATATTTTTCGAATTTTTTATCAAGATTTAATGATTTAACCGCAAGATAAAGCGAAAGAAAATATAGCAGTGGAACAATCGTTTTCTCAATTCCTCTAACTAAAAAATCATCAAGGGTTGTTTCCGTTTGCTCTGCCCATTTTTTTAATTGCTTCAGCACAACTCTGTTAAATATTTTTATCAATAATATGCCGATTATAAATATTCCAAGTGCAGTTAAATAGGCAGTAACGTTGTTTCCTAAGTAAATTTGATTGAAAAAGTTTTGCATTATTTGTTCTCCGGAGTATTTTACACAAACATATAAAAAAAATTCAAACAGAGTATTTGTTTATAATTTCGTCGGGAATTCTAACCGGTTTTCCAGTTTTTTTTGAAATCATTGTATAAAGTAAATAACCATCAGCGGCAGTTTTTCCGCTATCTTTTTTAACTATCCAAAAATTAATTTTGGATTGTGCCCCACTTACAGAATCTATTTGTGTCTTTACAATTATTTTATCACCGAGTTTCAATGCTCTTTTATATTCTATATGTGTTGCACTGACGATCCAATTGTAATCTAATTTGTGAAATTCGCTCATCGACATTTTGTAATCCTTTTGCATTTGATCATATCTTGCCGCAAGCACATAATCTAAATATTTGGTGTTATGAACATGATCATTCATATCAATATCATCAGGACGAATTATAATTTCAGATTCGAAAATTGAATACATAATAAAATTGGATTAAATCTACTATCAGCAAAAATAACAATTGTACGGTAAAGATGGTTTCATGAATGGTTTAAAATAAAAAATCCGACAACCACTATATTGTCGGATTATTAAATCAAAATATTTGTTTATGATTATTCGTACCAGGAAACTATCTCAAAACTACCCGTGCCTGGAAATGCTGGCGGATAAGTAAGAAGCAGTCTCTCATCATACATATAGCTTTTGTTAAAACCAGATTTTATTTTCGTACCGCTGAATGTGCCCACGGCACCACGGGTGCTTTGAATTATTCCGCCAAGCAAACTTATGGTCCCGCTTACCGGTCTTTTGCTATAATTCTCAGCACCAAAGCTCCCGCTTTCACAATAAATGCTGGCATCAATATTAATATTTTTATTATTAGCAGCATTATCAGTTATAAAAACATCATTCTTTGAGATAATTCCAAGAATATCTGTTGAATTTGGATTTATTAGTGGATCAGTATTATAAACAATATCATCGTCGAGATAAATGTCCCCCTTATCTGAAGCCAAAGTATATCGCCCTTTTACCGTACCTTTTGTTCTCACTGTTTTGGCATTCTTAATAAAAATCACTCCGTTAGGCGAAAAAGATGAGGCAAGGTAGCTTGTCTCTATTCCCTTAAAGGAGTATTTTATTTTTATAGAATCGGATGCGAACGTAACATAGACCGTATCCTTTCCGGTAATTGTATTTCCACCACCGCTAGCTTCAGCCGCAACATTAGTTATACCATCAGCCGGAAACGGCAAATTAATCCCGCTTTCATACCCACCATAAAATTTTGGTTTTGATGAACCGGTTTTTGAATAACCTTTAAGGGTTGTTACCTTTCCAAAAAAGACTGGGCTGCCATCAATTTTAAATTTATCTTGAGTGTGAAAAGGTCCCCAAACAGTATCCTTTGAAGTCCAATATATGTTGCTCCCTTCGCTTACCGAGTAATAAGCAAACTTTGAGAATTTGCTTGGTACAAGTGTTACCTCGACAGTCTGCATCACGCCTTGATATTCAGCAGTGGAAGTAATTTTCCTGGTGTTTTTAAAGGCATCAATAATGTCAACACTTACATTTACTTTTGTATCTTTAAAATCTAAGTCGCTAAATCCCTTAGTCCATTTCTGATCCATGAATATTTCATTTGCTGCAAGATTCGCTCCGCTGACCGCAGCTTCATGAGCATAATTTTCCAAATAGTAATCAGTAAAGTTTGATACTGCGCGGGTTGAAACGTTTCCCATATTATACTCAACGACAAGAAAAATCAAACTAAATCCAGCCACAACAAACAAAGTTGCTTTTCCTACCATAAATAAAACCTCATCTATTCTTTAAATTTTTTGCTACTAATCTAATTTGCCGCCAAAATACTTGTGAGTATTTCTGATCATAAGCTTCAATATCCTCAACCGCCACGCTTATCTGGATAGTATAAATCTCCCCCAGAACAGAAATAGGTACGGGGATAATTTCCTTATCAACATTGAAGTAAACAAGGTCGAATTGTGTAACTCCAAGATTCACCTTGACGGGTTTTTCATTATTTACAACGCGATATAAAAATCTGTCCCTCGGATTAGCTGTATAGATCAATTCCGACGCGGGACCGATGTAGTAGTACATTGTATCAACTTTCCCATCCCTATCAACATCGGTTAAAAATTTTATTCCATCTGATTTTGCAAAGATAATTGATTTGGAGGGGTTAGGTATTTGTGTCCAATCGGCACAGTAACCTATTTTTCTGAAATCATATTCCAAAGTTCTTACTACTGCTGCAATATTTTGTTGATTAGTAAGATCTCCAGAGTTGTTATATGTTCTCTCAGTGGCGCGATCTGAAACTCTAAATAAAGTTATCATTAGAATGCCGCCAATAATCATCGAGCCCATTATGTCAAGTATTACGTTTGTTCCCATATGCGTACCTACCTAAAATACCAATAGCTAAATGTGGATGACATTTGAACAGGATCTTTCATTGATGAGCTCATTACTGTCACTGTTATCATCTTATGCCAGGATCTTTTTGTTAAAATATTAAGAATGTTATTTGCTTCGACGTAAGTGACTTTGCTTGTTACATAAAAAACAGCAGACGGCATTGTTGAATCAACTTTTACAAAACCATTGAAATCATCGAAGTCATTGAAAGTCTCATAAGTTTCTCCGAAATCGGGACCAAGAGTAGTTGAAAGTTGATCAACTTTAGTTACCGCTGCGCTATCGGTTTCCTGGTCAAAGGCCTTTCCTCTCGCTTCTTCAATCAGCGAAGTGCATAATGAAGCAGCGAGAACATTAAACTTAGAATTGTACATAACTTCATCACTAGTTAATACCGCACGATTAAAGCGAAGGACTATAGTTGACAAAAAAATTAATGCTCCTAACGACAGGAGCATTTGTCCTGTATTCATTTATCTGAGTTCCTTATTTATTTCCAGAAATAATCTCCAATAATTATGCCCATTATTTTCAGGGTTTTAACTTTAATTTACTGCTAAATCAAACCTTAGCTGTCCTTATTTCTAAAAAAATCAATTGGTTTTCTCGAAAAGTCTATTTTCACAGAAGTTCTTAAGTGGATTTTGGGTAAAAAGAGAAGAAATTACCATTCTTCGGGAAATGCGAGGCGCAATGCTTATAGATTAGTTTTCTGTCTTAGATATGCCAGATTTTTTACGTAGAAATAAGCAATTCTAAATCTGGCATATCTGTGGAAAGATTTATTTTACAAACACCAGCCCAACTCTTTCGCCAACACTTACTTTGACCGCATCACCATCAACAAAGTTACCGGCAAGCAGCTCTTGTGATAAAGGATTGATGAGATATTTTTGAATTACTCTTTTTAGAGGACGGGCACCATAAGTTACATCATAACCAAGCTGTGCAAGCCAGTCCTTTGCTTCATCAGAAACTTCAAGCGTGATTTCTTTATCCTTCAGCATACGTTGAACTCGCTCAAGCTGTATATCAACAATCTTTCTAATTTCAGATTTAACAAGCGGCTTGAAGAGAACAATTTCATCAATCCGGTTTAAGAATTCGGGACGGATTGTTCTTCTTAAAAGTTCGTGCATTTGCTGACGCAATTCCCCCATAATTGCTTCAATATCATTTTCATCAAGCGCCTCAAATTTGTCTTGGATGATATGTGAACCAATGTTTGAAGTCATGATAACAATTGTGTTTTTGAAATTTACTGTCCTTCCCTGGTTATCTGTTAATCTTCCATCATCTAAAACCTGAAGCAAAATGTTAAACACATCTGGATGCGCTTTTTCAATTTCATCAAGCAGTACAACCGAATATGGTCTTCTGCGAACTGCTTCTGTAAGCTGACCTCCCTCCTCGTAACCAACATATCCTGGGGGAGCGCCAATTAATCGCGAGGTGGAAAACTTTTCCATGTATTCTGACATGTCAATTCTAATCATTGCGTGTTCATCGTCGAATAAAAATTCTGCAAGAGCACGAGCCAGCTCAGTTTTTCCAACACCTGTTGTTCCCATAAAAATAAATGAACCAATTGGTCTGTTGTAATCCTGCATGCCTGTTCTTGATCTTCTGATTGCATTTGCAACTGCAGAAACCGCTTCTTCTTGTCCAACAATTCTTTTATGAAGCTCGTCTTCAAGTCTTAATAATTTCGCTCTTTCGCTCTCAAGCATTTTGTTAACATGAATTCCTGTCCATTTCGAAACAATCTCGGCAATGTCCTCGGCGTCAACTTCTTCCTTAAGCATTCTTTGATCTTTTTGAATTTCCGCTAATAATTTGGTTTCTTTAAGAAGCTGTTTCTCCAAATTTGCAATTTTTCCATAACGCAATTCTGCAACCTTCCCAAGGTTCCCTTCGCGCTCATACTTTTCTGCAAGTGTTTTGGTGCTCTCAATCTCGCTTTTCATTTTTCTTATCGCTTGAATTTTTTCTTTTTCCAAAGACCAGTGCAGTTTTAATTTGTTCCCTTCCTCGTTAAGCTCACTAAGTTCTTTATTTAGCTCCTCAAGTCTCTTTGTAGAAGCATCATCCTTTTCGCGTTTTAGTGCCTCGCGTTCGATTTCAAGCTGCTTTATTTTCCGTTCGACTCCATCAAGCTCTTCGGGCATGGAATCAATTTCGATTCTTAATTTTGAAGCTGCTTCATCAATAAGATCAATCGCTTTGTCAGGAAGAAATCTGTCTGAGATATATCTGTTTGAAAGCTGCGCGGCGGCAACGATTGCTCCATCGGTTATTCTAACTCCGTGATGAACTTCGTAACGCTCCTTCAAACCACGCAAAATAGAAATTGTATCTTCTTCAGATGGTTCGCTCACTAAAACAGGTTGAAATCTTCTTTCAAGAGCGGCATCTTTCTCGATGTGTTTTTTATACTCGTTTAAAGTAGTCGCCCCAATGCAGTGAAGCTCACCGCGAGCCAATGCTGGCTTCAAAATATTTGCTGCATCAACTGATCCTTGTGCAGATCCAGCACCAACCAAAGTGTGAAGTTCATCTATGAATAAAATAATTTCTCCGTTCGATTCCTGAACTTCTTTAATAACTGCATTCATTCTTTCTTCAAACTGCCCTCGAAACTGTGTGCCCGCTACTAAAGCACCCATATCCAACGCAACAATATTTTTGGATTTCAAATTTTCCGGGACATCTCCCGCAACTATACGATGAGCAATACCTTCGGCAATGGCTGTTTTGCCCACCCCGGGTTCACCTATTAGTACAGGATTATTTTTTGTCCTTCTGGAAAGTACTTGAAGGACTCTTCTTATCTCCTCGTCTCTACCAATTACAGGATCAGATTTTCCTGCCTTAACTAATTCGTTAAGGTTGCGTCCAAATTTTTTTAATGCTTGATAAGTGTCTTCCGGATTTTGAGATGTTACTCTTTGAGTGCCGCGTACGTCTTTGAGAGCTGCAAGAATCGTTTCGCGAGAAATTCCGTTATCTCTTAAAAGTTGTCCGGCTTTATCTTGAGATGATGACAATGCAAGAAGTAGGTGTTCGGTTGAAACATACTCGTCTTTTATATTTCTTGCTTCCTCAGCAGCGGCATCAAAAAGCTTGGCTGTGCTTGTCGACATTTGCTGATTGCCAATTCCTGAACCGCTCACCTTTGGAAGTTTCTCAAGTATCTCATTCACGAATACTTTTAAGCGTTTAACATTTCCACCGGTTTTTTGCAGAATCGTATCGGCAATATTTCCGGATTCCTGTATCAATGCCGCGAGAATATGTTCCGGTTCTAACACCTGGTTGTTATAATTTTGTGCTATCTCAAGAGAGTTTTGTACAATCTCTTGGGCCTTAACTGTTAGCTTGCTAAAGTTGAATGACATTGTAAATAATCTTTCTTATAAAAAATTTTTCTTTTTCTCTTAATTATATCAAATTCTTTTCTTATTTAATATGCTTCACACGAAAAAGGGTAACTAATGATGCAGTTACCCTTTTCAAAAAGAATTTACTAAATTCTAGCAAAATTGCTCTTACTTGATTTTTATCTCAAGCTCTTTTGGCTTTGCTTCTTCTGCTTTGGGAACGGTTATCTTAAGTTGTCCATCTTTAAACTCTGCCTCGATTTTATCTTCTTTAACTTTTTGAGGAAGAGTAAATGATCTATAGTATCGGCCAAAAACTCGTTCAACTCTCTGAAACTTCGAATCCATAGTCTCTTTTTCCTGCTTTCTTTCACCGCTGACTGATAATTGACCATTATTGTACGCCACCTTTACCTCATCTTTAGAAATTCCGGGAAGATCGAGCATGACAAAATAATTGTTTTTGTCTTCCTTTATATCTGCAAGCGGCATCCATATGGCATTTTCGTATTCGTCCAAGGAATCCAATTCTCCAATGCTGAGTCTTTTGCCGAAACTGTTAAACAATTTATTAAACTCCCGTTCCATATTTAGCAATTCTCTTGCTGGATTCCATCTAATTATTGACATATTTTCCTCTTTTTTGTTGTTTTAGATTAATTATTATCAAATATTATACCGTTGATAAATATTCCCATAACCAATTATAATATAAATAATTATCCACTGATGCTGTCTTATCCAGGTTGTGTGTAATTGACAAAAATTGTGCCGTATAGACAAATCTAAGACAAAAATAACTTTCTTCGATGCCATTTTTCCAGCACGTCAAATTTGGGATCAGGCATCTAAAAGTACTGAACTGGATCAGTTTAACTTATCACACAGTACATCAAAATGAATTGTTAAAAGCATTTAATTTATTTACTTTTGTCATCCAATTTTTAAAAAATGATTCATCCTTTATTAGAAGACACTATAGCTGCAATTGCAACCCCGACTGGAATCGGAGCAATTTCAATTATCAGAATAAGCGGAACTAAAGCGATATCTGTTGCAGACTCTATTTTCAAGGGTAAAGCCCGAATCGCAGACGTAAATTCACATACTGTCCATTATGGAAAAATAGTTGCTGGGCAAAATGATTTCATCGACGATGTTCTTTTAACGGTTTTCAGGTCTCCTAATTCGTACACGGGCGAGGATGTAGTTGAGATTAGCTGTCATGGTAATCCTCTAATCGGAAAAAAGATTATAGATCTGTTGCTTCAAAAAGATTTGCGTATTGCCGAACCGGGAGAATTTACTAAGCGTGCCTTCCTAAACAATAAAATAGATCTTGCTCAGGCAGAGGCTGTGATTGATGTAATATCTTCAAGATCCGATGCCTCCCTTCGAGGAGCTCGAAATCAACTTGATGGTCTTTTGTCGAATTGTGTCACAACGCTTCGAGATTCACTTATGGATACTTTGTCTTTTTTAGAATTGGAGCTCGATTTTGCTGAAGAAGACGTGGAATTTGTAGCAAAAGAAGAGTTATTAAGAAAAATCAATTCAATCATTAAGAAAATTGATGAATTACTTGATACCTATTCGTTTGGAAGAGTAATTCGTGATGGTGTAAACGTAGCAATCGTCGGAAAACCGAACGTAGGAAAGTCGTCTCTTCTTAATTATTTGCTAAAGGAGTCCCGAGCAATTGTTAGCGATATTCCAGGAACAACGCGAGATGTCATTAGAGAAGAAATAATGATTGACGGCATCCTTTTTAAACTTTTTGATACGGCAGGTATAAGATTATCCGAGAATTTGATAGAAGTAGAGGGGGTCCGGCGCAGTAATGAGGCAATAGTAAATTCAGATTTTGTTTTATTTGTCAATGATGTCGAACAGGGCTATTCAAAGGATTTATTTAACGAACTTCAACAACTGACAGGTGGCGAAAGAATAATTCCAGTGATCAATAAAATTGACTTGGGAATAAAAACCGATGTGGGCGATGCAGTTAAAATATCTGCCACAACGGGCCAGGGAATTGAAAATCTAATAACTAGAATGAAGCAATGCGCGATTGGTAATGCCAATTATTCTGAAAAATCTGCCATAGTTTCAAACATTCGACACATTCATTGCCTTCGTTCAGCGAAGGATAGCTTATCTGAGGCGATAGTTTCCCTTAATCAAAAGTATAGTGGGGAGTTTATTGCAGTAGATTTGCGAAGTGCTGTCGATTTTTTGGGGGAAATAATTGGAGAAGTTACTTCCGAGGATGTTCTAAACAATATTTTCTCAAAATTTTGTATTGGAAAGTAAGTTCCGTTTCACGTGAAAACATTTTTTTGATTTCTGATAGTTTTTCTTTGTTTCATGTGAAACATAAAATATGCATAAAAATTACGATATAATTGTCATTGGTGGTGGCCACGCCGGCATAGAGGCCGCCTACGCAGGATCGGCGATGGGTTGCAAAGTAGGATTAATCACAATGGATAAGTATGCCTTAGGGCGAATGTCTTGTAACCCTGCGGTTGGCGGAACAGCGAAGGGTCATCTCGTTCGAGAGATTGATGCGCTCGGTGGTATTATGGCAGGCATCGCCGATCGTACAGGAATTCAATTTAGGATGTTGAACCGTTCAAAAGGTCCGGCCGTTTGGTCTCCCCGCTGTCAGTCTGATAGAAAACTGTACTCTGAAGAAGCTTCTAGAGTAATATCAAACATTCCAAACATTGACATAATTGAAGAGGCTGTTGTTGAGATCATTGCCGAAGATGGAAGGATCTCTGGGGTAAGTACTGCTTCTGGCAAATTCATCAATTCTTTAACGGTAATACTTTCGTCCGGAACCTTTCTCAACGGGAAAATGCACACAGGTTTGGTTTCTGTCACTGGTGGGCGTTATGGCGAAAAACCATCGCTCGGAATAACCGAATCTTTAATTCGTCTTGGTTTTCTCTCTGCCAGGTTAAAAACCGGAACACCACCAAGGCTGAAAAAAAGTTCGATAAATTTTGAAATATTGGAAGAGCAGCCAGGGGACGAATTTCCCCAACCATTTTCGTATAGAACCGACATAGAAGAATTTCCATATTTACCGCAGGTTAGCTGTTACATTACTCACACAGACGAGTCTGTTCACCAAGCGTTAAAAAGGGGGTTTGATAAATCTCCAATGTTCACCGGACTGATTCATGGTGTTGGTCCAAGGTATTGCCCATCTATTGAAGATAAAATCGTCCGGTTTTCAGAAAAAAAGCAACATCAACTTTTCCTTGAGCCAGAGGGATTAGATAGCGATCAAGTCTATTTAAATGGATTTTCAACTTCTCTTCCTGCCGATATTCAATTTGAAGCACTGAGAAAAATTCAGGGTCTTGAAGATGTTGAAATGGTTCGCCCCGGTTATGCTGTTGAGTACGATTACTTTCCTCCACATCAAGTCGATCTGACACTAGAGACAAAGAAAATTGCCGGACTTTATTTTGCAGGCCAAATCAACGGAACTTCCGGTTATGAAGAAGCTGCCGCACAGGGAATAATTGCAGGAATAAATGCAGCCGCGAAGCTAATCGGCAAACCTGAGCTGGTTATTCGCAGAAACGAGGCGTACATTGGTGTTTTAATAGACGATCTCGTCAATAAATCCCCCGATGAGCCCTATCGAATGTTTACTTCTCGCGCCGAATACCGTTTGATTCTTCGTCAAGATAATGCCGACAGAAGATTACTTAAGTACGGTTATGAATATGGCTTAATAGACTATTCAATTTACTCCGAACTGAAAGAAAGGGAGGTTTTAATTTCAAAAGCGGTCAAATTCTGTGACAACACAAAGATTCATGCAAATGTTATTAATGATCATCTTGGCTCACGATCACTATCTGAAATAGACTCAACAGAAACCATATCGAAATTATGCAAAAGACCTGAACTTAGTCTTTCTGAAATTTTAAAATTCGTAAACACCACAGAGGAGAACAGATTTTTTGCAAGAAGATTAATAGAAAACGATTTGGTGCTTGAGCAAGTTGAAATCGAATTAAAATATGAGGGATATCTCAAGCGTCAGGACGATATGATTAAAAAAATGGAACGCTACGAGTCTACAAGAATTCCTTTAACATTAAACTATCAAAATATTAAAGCTCTCTCGACAGAAGGAAGAGAAAAATTAAACAAGATCAAACCGCGATCAATTGGGCAAGCCCTCCGTATCTCGGGTGTTACTCATTCAGATATTGCGGTATTATTGATATATTTACAGAAGTAATTTATATTTTTTATGATTGCGTTACAGGAAAACTTTACCAAGCAACTTTCTGCTCTCAACTGGGAAAATGGATTTAATCCTGACGTGACAAAAGTCGAGCGTTTAGCTTTCTTTGCAGAATTAATCACCAAAAAAAACGATTATGTTAATCTTATTTCCCGTCGTGATGTTGATTCAATAATTGAAAACCATATTTTCATTTCATCGTATATCACTAAATATATTCCCGAGAAGTGCGGCAGCTTTCTTGACATTGGGACTGGCGGTGGATTTCCTGGAATTCCTTTGGCAATTATGCGCCCCGAAATGAAGGGCATTCTGGTTGATTCAACAAAGAAAAAAGCGGATGCAGTAAAAGATTTTGTAAGTAAACTAAAACTTGGAAATGTAAAAGTAGAAAACGATCGAGTTGAAAGTCCAGAATTTATTGAGCGATACTCACAATATTTTGACTTAATAATCAGCCGAGCAACGGTTCCACTAATAATTTTACTAAGATATTCTCTCCCCTTAATTAAAGAAAAAGCTTTCGTTGCTGCAATGAAGGGCGGCAATCTAGATGATGAATTTAAAAAAGCCGAGCTTAAATATAAATCTTGTATTAAAAAATCGACAACTTTTGAACTTTCATATAAACCATCGAACATTAGAAATAAAAAAGAGAAGCGACTGATCCTTCTGGAGATTAATAAGTGACTCAATCCCCTTCTACCAAAACTTTGTTTTCAGAACTAAGCAAGCTCACCACCGAGCAACGCAATCCGCATTCGATGGATATTGACGCGAGTTCCACAGAAGAAATTCTTAAAATTATAAACGATGAAGACAAAACAATTCCATATGCGGTTGAGAAGGAACTACCATATATTGCACAAGCAGTAGAGCTCATTGTAAAAGCATTAAAGAATGGCGGCAGATTACTTTACTTTGGCGCTGGTACAAGCGGGCGCCTCGGTGTCGTTGATGCATCTGAATGTCCACCAACATTCGGAACACCTTATGGTATGATAGAGGGATATATTGCCGGAGGAAAAGAGGCAATGTTCCGGGCACAAGAAGGTGCAGAAGACTATGAGGAAAACGGCGCAAAAGATATTCTGCTTGCCCAGGTTAATAATAAAGACGTGGTATGTGGTATCGCTGCAAGCAGAAGAACGCCTTATGTTATTGGCGCGGTTAAAAAAGCAAAGGAATTGGGCGCCACAACTTTATATATAACATGTAACCCAAGAAAAGATTTTAATATCAAAGAAGTTGATGTTGCAATATGTCCATACGTTGGTCCAGAAGTGATTATGGGTTCGACAAGAATGAAAAGCGGAACCGCCCAGAAGCTCGTGCTTAACATGCTTACTACAACTTCCATGATTAGAATGGGTAAGGTTTATGAAAATATGATGATCGACTTACAAATGACAAACAAAAAATTATTTGAGCGATCTAAGAAAATAGTTATGACAATTACGGGTGTAAGCTACGATGAGGCAGCCAAATACCTGCAACAAGCTGGTGGGCATGTTAAAACCGCGCTTGTTATGATAAAAGCTGGTGTAAATGCCGATGATGCCCGAGAAAGATTAATTAAAGCCGATGGTTTCGTTCGAAAAGCAATCGAATTTTAGTTTCACTTGTTTTTTCTTCCTCCACACAAAGTATTATCCATCATCTACTGATTTCGAATTTTTCCTATGAAAAGAAGCTATCCGATTAAATTTATCAATATGCCTTCTATACGATTAACCAAAAGTCTCAAATTAGATGTTGATTTTGTTGTAGATTTTCTCGACAAGCTATGCATAAATCCAAAAGAAACATTAATACACCTATCAATACTTACCAAATATTTTTCTGTTTTATATAGACTTGTGCTCTAACGAAAAATGAAAATTATTTTAGACGAGCTAAAACAAATATCTTCGCTTGTTAATCTTGCGCAATTAATTAATGAATCGCCAACAAATAAGTTTCCAATTTTTGTTACAAGCTTCTTTGGCTCTGCACGAAATCTTTTTGTAAAATTGCTGGCGGAACAAGAACGGCAGATTTACTTGCTTTGTGAAGATTCAAAATCGCTTGATGAATGCAATGCCGAACTAAGCATTTTGGGCTTATCCAATAAAACAATAATTATTAATGAGCTTAAGCCCGATGCTTTTCAAGAAATGCTTACAGAAATTTCTAACCGGAATAGTTTTATCCTTCTATCCACATATGATCTATTGACATGCGAGCTTCCAAACCAAGAACAGATCAGAAAAAATACGACACAAATTAGAGCAGGTGGAGATTTATCGTACGATAACTTGGTCGAATATTTAAATCTGTTAAATTATCAAAAGGAAAATTTTGTTGAGGTCCCGGGGGATTTTTCCCAACGGGGTGCAATAATAGATTTTTGGTCCTACAGTGAAAAAAACCCCGTCCGCCTTGAGTTTGACGGTGATTTCATTGAATCAATCCGACACTTCGATCCGGAAAGCCAGCGATCAATCGAACCAATTCAAAACACAACTCTTGCTGGTGAACTGAGCAATTCCCTGAGCGAAACCACATCAAATATTTTTGATTATTTGAAAAATCCTGTGGTAATGGCCGGAAAATATGCGCTGGATAATCTTACTTTTATTTGTACAGAACCCAATTTTAAAGAAACAAATGTTAATGCAACCGATTCAAACAAAACCAATACTAATGAAGAAGATGAATTCCCTGATATCGACAATCAGAACAACCACGAAAAAGCATCTCCCCGTACTTTTGATATTCAAAAACTGATCGCCAACAACAATGTTTGCTGGGTTATTGAAGAAGAGCTTGGACTATCAGAAAATAAAATTGATTTGGGGTTTTCGGAGGTACCAACGATTGGGTCAAATTATGATATTCTTTTTAGAACTTTAAAAAACTTCGCTTCTTTGGGTTTTAAAATACTTCTTACAGCAGAAAATGATCTGCAATCTAATCGTCTGCATGATTTATTAGCAGAACTTCACGAAGAGTTGCTGGCGTTATTGGATTCCGGTCAAATCAAAATAGAAACATTCCCTTTAAAAAAAGGATTTGTTCATAAAATTTCTCAATTGCTTGTGCTAACCGATTATCAAATATTCAACAAGCCCTATCGTACAAAAGCGCTAACAAAATTAAAGTCCAGCAAATCCAAATCAAAAACATTTGCATTCATTAAGCGTGGAGATTTTGTTGTTCACGAAGATTATGGAATAGGAAAGTATGTTGGACTTGAAACGATAAAGATTGGGGATGCAAACCAGGAAACGATGAAGATCTTATTTGCAGAAGGCGGCATTGTATATGTCAACTTGAATTATTTAAACCTTGTCAAAAGATATTCTTCTCAAGAAAAATTAGCGCCCTCTCTTTCAACGCTCGGAACATCAGAATGGCAGAACACCAAGCAAAGAGCAAAAAAGAAAATTAAAGAAGCAGCAAGAGAATTAATTACTCTTTATGCGCGCAGAAAAGCAACCAAAGGATATTCGTTTGGAAGAGACACAATTTGGCAGAAGGAACTGGAGGCATCTTTCATTTATGAGGACACTGCAGATCAAGAAAAGGTGACCGAAGAAGTTAAGCAGGATATGGAAGCGGAAAACCCAATGGATCGCCTTGTCTGCGGCGACGTGGGTTTTGGTAAAACTGAAGTGGCTGTGCGAGCCGCTTTCAAAGCAGCACAAGATAATAAACAAACTGCTGTGCTGGTTCCCACGACAATTTTAGCTGAGCAGCATTATAATACTTTTAAAGATCGCCTTTCACCATTTCCAATAACTATTGCCGTTATCTCACGATTTCAAACCAAAAAGGAACAAGCTGAAATCGTAGACGGCTTGGCAAATGGTAAGATAGATGTTATTATTGGAACACATCGCTTGCTATCAAAAGATATTCAATTCAAAGATCTAGGGTTATTAATTATTGATGAAGAACATCGCTTTGGTGTTATGGCAAAAGAAAAATTGAGATCGTTAAAACATAATGTTGATACTCTTACGCTCACCGCAACACCAATTCCAAGAACGTTGAACCTCTCGCTTTTAGGCGCGAGAGATTTATCAATAATTGCAACACCGCCGCCAAACCGCCAGCCAATTTACACTCGTGTTTCAACGTTCGATGTTTTAAAGATTAAAGAGTGGATAAACAACGAGCTTAACCGCAACGGTCAGATTTATTTTGTGCACGATCGCGTTGAATCAATAGAAAAGTTAGCTGCATATTTAACCAAATATAATCCCAATGTTCTTATTGGAATTGCTCACGGTCAAATGAATCCCTCGCAGCTCGAAAAAGTTATTCATGGTTTTCTCAACAAGCAATACGATATTTTATTATCTACTAAAATTATCGAATCGGGAATTGACATCCCGAACGTTAACACAATCATTGTAAACAGAGCCGACAGGTTTGGTTTAGCTGAACTTCATCAACTTAGGGGCCGTGTGGGAAGAGCGACAAGACAGGCTTATGCATATTTCATCGTTCCGTCTATGAACAGCATAAACAAAAAAGCGTTGAGAAGATTACAAGCCATAGAAGAATTTACCGAACTTGGTTCTGGATTTAATATTTCTATGCGAGATTTGGAAATACGCGGAGCAGGAAATTTGCTCGGCATAGAGCAGACTGGTTTTGTTAATGATGTTGGTTTCGATCTTTTTGTAAAGCTTATTAACGAAGCCGTCGAGGAATTAAAGTATGAAGAGTTCAACGAGCTGTTCAAAACCTTACCTAAACCGAAAGAAAAAACCGAACCAACAATTGACACTTATTTTGAAATTGGAATTCCTCACACCTACATGCCCGAACAAGCAGACCGATTGAATTTTTACACGGCACTTTATTCCGTAACTAGTTTGGAAGAAATTGGGGATTTGGTTGCAGAAATGAAAGATCGTTTTGGTTCATTACCGTTGATGGTAAGTCTGCTCATTTCAGCCGCAATGCTTAAGTTTTATGCTTCGCAAGCTTTGTTCGAAAGAATAATAATTCAAAGAAAAAATATCTTTCTAATTCTTCCAAAAGGAGAAAAGGAAGATTACTACAAATATCAATTTACCATTTTGATGAAACACATTATGGAGAAATACGCCGACACAGTTAAATTTAATCAACAGAAAGAAACGATGAGACTTATTATCACAAATAATTTTACTTCGCCATCAGTACTTCTTGATAGTTTAATTTCTTTTACGAAAGATGTTGCCGATTTACTTAGTACAGAAACAAAATCTAATGATTCGAACTAACCCAGTTTCTTGCATCGTTTTCGGGTGCAGAGAAACTGGGTTAGTTTAACTCCTTGCTCATCTATTTAAATTACTTTAGCTTCGCAACAATAATTTTTACAATATAATTTCTGCTTATGAAAGAATTAGATTTTAAACCTCACAAGTCCAAAGAAGAGTTTAGGAATAACTATAAGCTACACGACTTAGCCGAGCAGTTGGGCAAAAATCTGCTTATTCAATGGGGAATAAGATTTGATATTTTTGGTAAAGATAGAAGATATGAGCGGGTTTGGGAAAAGGGGAAAGACAAACCCGACTTGATCATCTCTTACAAGGGAAAAGATGCACTGCTTGATTGGAAAGGAAAACACACATCAAAATGGATTATGAACGAACGTGCTTACAAGGCATATCTTGATTGGAAAAATAAAATAAACATGCCTGTGTTCGTTGCCTTCTTTTTGTTTGATGAAAAAGAAAATTTAATTGAGAACCGGCTTGCTGTTGTTGGGGTTCATAAACCAAAAGCATCATCAACAAAAGAGTGGGATAAAAACAAAACAGTAGAATTTGATAACTCACTTCCAATCTTTACTAAGTCTGAACTTCTCAAATATTTGCTTTCATAAAGATATTATAACACATCCCTTTCGTTCCCTTCTCAAGAAGGGAAGCTGTACGTATTGTTCCCTCCTCAAGTTTATCAGCCATTGGCCGGAAGGGAGAACTACGTAGCGTCCCCTCTACAGAGGGGCGAGGGGTGTGTCTTAAAAATAATAGCCAATCGAAAAGTAAAAGATAACCTCTCCCCAACTGATTGGATTGCCTGGCAAATTTTTTTTAAAGAGGAAGCTTCTTCCAACAGCAAAGTCAGCGGGACCAATTGGTGTGTCTAATGAAATAGATGTCCCAATTCCATGTCGTAGATCTTTAAAACGAATAGCATCTTGAACAAGCCAAATAGACCCTAAATCATATCTAAGTAAAATATATGTATCAAAGAACAAATCAATTGGCAGGTTGTATCTATATTCAAGCGAAGCTAAAAATAATTGTCTTCCTCTGAATTCATCTTCTCTCATACCAAAAAAAGAATACTGCCCGCCAAGTGAGTAGTGCTGACTAAGAGGCAATGTTTTGTCTCCGAAGCCAAGAGAAATCCTCGGAGAAATTGTATGATCCTTTGAAAACGTTAAATAATTTTTATAATCAAAAAACAGATTTGTGAAACCGATGTCACCTCCAAGAATTGTTTGCGCCGTTTCATAAAAGCCGGAAAAGAGGAATCCGCTTTTGGGATAAGGATACTTATCCTGCGTATCTATTGTGGTGCTGATTTTCAAGCTGACTATCTTGGTTTTGTATGGCAATGCGGTTGGACCAGTTTTGTTCTTAATCTGGTCGAACTGATACTTTCCCTTGAAAATCAGATTCCCAAATTTTTCTACCTGCGTTCCAACGGAAAGAGAGGCACCATAATAAATTTGGCGGTACTCGCCAAGCGCAGAACGTGAAAATCGGTTTTCTGATGTTGATAGATCGTCTGCATAAAGAAAGGCATCATCAAATTGATAGTATGCGTTGACCTTATATGTTAAGTAAGTATTCCAAATACGATTTGCCTTAAGTTCAAAAATATACCCCAGGTTTCTTGCTCCTCCAAATAGCAACACACCAATTTCGGTACCGCTGCCAAATAAATTTTCATCACGAATATCTAAGCTGAGCTGTGTTTTGTTTTCGCTGTCGGCCCTAAATCCCAGCCTTGCAATTCCAGAAACCTTCTCGGAGACTTTGAGAAAAACAACATTTTCATTTCCTTCTTTTACGACAGTGAAAATAACATCATTAAAAAGATTTGTGCTTCTCAGGTTGGTTAAACCATCTTCGATATTTTGGTAAAGAAAATAATCGCCTTCTTTTACAGGGAATTCTCTTGTAATTATTGTTTCAGATGTTCTGTTGTTTCCCTCTAAAGTAATTTTTGATATCCTGCCTTCATCAAAAACCACTGCAAGATTTCCGGTATCTCGATTGAACGAAATGCTGGTCAGGTCAGCTAAAGAATAACCGCGTGATCTGTAAAGCTTAAGAATGTCTGTAATGGCAGCGACCACTTTCCTCTCGATATACGGTTTGTTTAACAGGCATGTTATGATCGAATCGGTTTGAGCTCTTGCAAGAATTTCAATTCCGGTAATAGAGAAAGATTTGATTGTGGGTTTTTTCTCGCCGACAACTTCAATCGAATATAAATTATTTTTTATATCAACCCGTGCTTCTAATTTTTCATATTCTCCGGTGTTAAAAACATCATTTAACGCTCGCTTAATATTTGCTTTAGAAAGCGAGTCTTGCTGATTTGAGTAGCGGGCAAGCGCAATTGAAAATTCGGGAACGTTTACACTATTTATAATCGCCTTACTAAAGAATTTATTGTTTTTATCATATCTTGATTTGGTTAAGGAGTCTAGCTTAATTTTTATTTTTTCTACTAATGTCCGGGTTGTTTCGTATCCAAATGTAATGACTGAATCTATGTCTGTAAAATCATCTGCCGCCAAATTTTGCAAATTTGGTTGAATCACAAAATCTGCTAAACCTAATTGGGACTCATTAAGTAGCTTCATCGGAATGCTGACAACCTGATCGGCAACTATCCATGGATAAATAAGCTCTTCTTCGGGATGAAGCGCGCTTGTGGTATTCACCGCAATAACAAATTCTCCGCCCTGCTCAAAAGCTGTTTTTACAGGAATGTTTGCAACTAATCCGCCGTCAACCAAAATCAGTGAATCGTATTTTGTGGGTGATAGAAGAAAAGAGACGCTTGAGCTTGCTCTCATTGCTAAACTAAGAGAACCCCGGCTAAGCACCACCTTTTCTCCGGTAACCAAATCTGTACATACTGCCCTGAATTTATATAGAAGGTTGTCAAAATTTTCTTTTATGTGAATTGGAGCTTGCAGTATAAGCAGGTTGAGTTGGTTTGATAATCTTTGTCCATCGTTTATTGATGTGGGAATGATTGGTTTCAGTCCATGCAAACGTAAACTAAGAACCGCCTTATCTTCTGTAATTTTTTGATCAACAAACAAATCGCGTCTGTTTGTTTTTCTGTCTAAAGAAATAAGCGACGCCCAGTCAATTTTTTTTGCAATGGAGTCCATCTCTGTGATAGAATACCCGGCGGCGTAAAGCCCGCCAATTATACTTCCCATGCTGGTTCCGACAATTAAGTCAACGGAAATTCCGCCTTCTTCAAGTGCTTTAAGTGCTCCAATTTGCGCCAAGCCCTTGGCGCCGCCTCCGCTGAGTGCAAGAGCTATGGTAGGATTTTCTTTTGAAATAATTTCAGAAAGCCCAAACGGTAATTGCCTTTTGGTTGTTTCTATCTTTATAATTTCTGTCTGCTGGGCAAATGAAATTGATAGGAAGAAAGTAAAGAAAAAAAATGATGTTTCTTTAAAAATATGCATTTAACAAAAAAGTATTTGTGCTTCAGAATAATATTGAATTCTAAAGTATTTACAAACAGTTGGTGTGCTTCTTACTTTTTTCTCTTTTGTTGTTGTGACTTAGCGCTTTGTTCTGCAGTTTCCATCAGACGTTCCATGAAACCCTTCTTTTTTCCCGGCTTTTGTGCAACAGGTTCTAAAACAACATTATCGTGTTTTTTATTCACATAAAATTGTTGAAGGATGGAAAACAGGTTGAACATAAAGTAATAAAGGTTAAGTCCGGACGGAAAACTCATAAACATTAACGTTAACATTACCGGCATAATGTAAACAAGGCTTTGCTGTTTCGGATCCTTCACCGTCATTTTCTGCTGAACAAATGTTGTTATGCCCATTAGAAGTGCAAGCCCGCTTATCTTATCAATTCCGAAGAGCGGAATTTTTAGCGGTAAACTTGCAATAATATCGGGACGCGATAAATCTTTAATCCACCACAAAAATGGCTGCTGCCGTAATTCAATTGCAACTTGAAACAATCCCCACATAGCTACGAAAATTGGCATCTGCAGAATTAGTGGTAAACATCCGCCTGCTGGGTTTACTCCATATGTCGAGTAAAGTTTCATCGTCTCTTTGTTCATCTTCTGCGCATCATCTTTAAATTTTTCTTTTATCTCTGTGATCTTTGGCTGCAAAAGCTGCATCTTCTTCATTGAGTACAAGCTGCTTTTAGTCAAAGGATAAAGAACAATTTTTATTATCAAGGAAAAAACGATTATTACAAAACCATAGTTTGGAATAAAAATATTTAAAAAGTTAAAGAGTGGAAGAAGTACGTATTCAGCAATCGGTCTAACTATAAATTTAAGTCCGAAGAAGCTTCCGAAGTCAACTATCTTTTCTAAATTGTTTCCTTCTTTTTTCAATATATCATAATCAACCGGTCCAATGTAAAGAGAGAATTCGTGTTTTTCAGAGTTAGGATTCCTAAGCGGAATAATAAGCCTCGTGGTGTAGATCTCCTTAATTCCTTGATTATTTAAGGAAACATGCTCGCCTTTAATATAACCACCATCTATATTGTTCGGATTTTTCGGAGAAATTATTGCTGTAAAATATTTGTTTCTAACCGCAATCCAATCAATCCTTCCTGTAAAATCTTTCTCAACCACTTCTCCTGCGGATGAAGCATCGACAATAACTTGTTCATCACCATAAAAAATGCTTGCATTAGAATATGTGGCTTCGTCAACCGTATTTTCCTCAACAAACCGGATCCCATTATTCCAAACAAGATCAATTTCCCCGTTGCTGATTATGCTTTCCATTTCGTCAAGTTCCACATCCGTATTCAGAACATACCTGTCGCCATAAGCGGTGAACCGTTTTATAATCTTTTTGTCCTTATCAACATTTAGGGAAAATGACAACGTGATTGAATCGTTCTTAGACAGGTTGTAATAATTTTTGTTTCCCGAAAATGCAAAATCAAGATTACCGGTGTTAATTGCTTTTCCATCAGAAGTAACAAAAGAAAGGTTATAATCTCCGCCTTTAGAATAGTTTATAAGCTGAACGCGTTCGTAATAAAAATTCTTTTCTTTATCTACATCGATCGAATACCAATTCTTAAATTTCTTTAAGTAGTATTTTTTAATGTTCCCGCCGCGTGTTGAAAGTTCCATTTTTATTAAGTCATTTTCTACTGTAATAATTTTTTCTCCGCCGCGAGGCGCAGTAAAGAACGTCCCAAATTTCAAACTATCAGGGGCTTGCTTTAGATCGCTTGGCTTAGTATTCAAGTCGGACTTTTGTTTTGTTTCTTGAATCTTCTCATTAGCAAGATCTTTTGAAACGAGGGTGGAATCGGCAGCTCTTTCTGTTGGAGCTGGCGGCTGAGGAGAACTTATAAATAACCAGACTATCAGAATAGCGCTGATAAGAACAAACGCTATTATTGTATTTCGATCCATATTAATGTTCCATTATTCTATTGGGTCGTAACCGCCCTTGTTAAACGGGTTACATCTTATAATTCGCCAAATTGATTTAGCTCCGCCCCTTACAATTCCATATTTTTCCAAAGCCTGAATCGAGTACTCAGAACACGTTGGATAAAAACGGCAAGATGGCGGCAGCAAGGGAGAAATAACTTTTTTGTAGCCCTTTATTAAAAGGACAAAAATATTTCTCATTTATAATTTTTCTTTTAGCTTAGTAATAATTTCTTTTATCTGGGGCTCTATTTCGCTAAGCCCAATACGTCTATTATTAATTTGATTAAGGGCCTGTGGTGAAAAGATAATTTCAAGAAGAGCATTTTTAAATTTACATTTTTCTAGGAGCCCGATTTTGTTTGATCTATACGCTTCTCTTATTAAACGCTTAATTCTATTTCTCCAAACTGCATTTCCAAGTTTTTTACCGACAGCAACGGCAAACCTCACACCGGAGTAACCCCGGGCAGTGGTCAATTTGTAATTGGCTCTAATTTTATTGTCTGATGAATATGTTGTTTCGCTCCTAGTAAAAATATTTTCAAAATCTTTTCTGCCTTTAATTTTTTCAAAGGCAGAAAGGCCATATTTTTTCAAGTTTTACTAATCATCACTTACGGTTAATTTCTTTCGTCCCTTGGTTCGTCTTCTTGCTAACACAGCTCTTCCGTTTTTGGTTTTCATTCTTTCCCTAAAACCATGCGTGTTTTTTCTCTTCCGATTACTTGGTTGATATGTTCTTTTCATTTATTCCTATTTCCTATTAAAAAGAGTTCAAAAATATACACAGAAGCCCAAACAAACAAGAATATAATCTTGGCTAGTTATTTGGTGATAATAAAAAATATTTTTCTTTAAAAATTAATTTGCTTTGATAGACATTAGTTCATATTTTTTCAGTCAGAGGGTCACCCAAATTAATGTTAGTTGTTTGTTGATAACTTTTTGTTGTGGAAACGTTTCACAAAAATTACGCGGGGGCCGCGTCTTATCATAACAATTTTTTGTGTGTAAATTAATTTAAAGCATCCCGCAAGTTGTTTGACTATAGTTTGTTGTGGCTTCAGTTTGATGTTAATAACTTGTTGGTAATATCTTTTATTGGTCACTTATTTGGGATGAAACCTCTTAAATTCTAATGGTTTATAAAATTTCTTTTTGTGGATAATTCAAGCATGCTTAACATCGGATTGATTTCTAAAGCACCCCCTATAAATCTTACAGAAATATGGACCGATTTCTTAAGGGAGATCAAAAGTAACGTTACACAGATGACATTCAATACATGGTTTCTTCCCATTAAGCCATTGGAAATAAGCAATTCTAATATAAAAGTTCAACTGCCAAGTCAATTTTTCTGGGAATGGATAGACGAACATTACAAAAACTTAATTAGCAAAACCATTCAGAATGTACTTGGTGAACAAATCTCTCTTACTTACATAATTTCTGAGGACGCAGAACTGATTGAACCTGACAAAGAAATTATTCCACAGATTATTGAGAAAACAAAAGCGATACCACCAAAACAAGAATCTAATGCTTTCTTAAATCCCAGATATACTTTTGATAATTTTATCAAAGGCGAAAATAACCAGTTGGCAAGAGCAGCGGCAACGGCAATCAGCGAAAATCCCGGGGGCACTTCGTTTAACCCTTTGTTTTTGTATGGAGGTGTTGGGCTTGGAAAGACCCATCTTATGCAAGCGATAGGAAATAAAATTCTTGAGAATTATTCTGATAAGAGAATTATTTACCTTCCGTCAGATATTTTCACTGTACAATTTGTAGAGTCTATTAAATCCGATAAGGTGAATGAATTTTCCAGCTTCTACAGAAGCATGGACGTGCTTATAATTGATGACATTCAATTTTTAATCGGTAAGGAAAAAACTCAGGATTTATTCTTCCACATTTTTAACACTCTGCATCAAGCACGTAAACAAATTGTTCTATCAAGCGATAAGCCCCCAAAAGATTTGAAGGGTTTGGATGAGCGATTAATTTCCAGATTTCAATGGGGATTATCCGCCGACATTCAATCTCCAGACCTTGAAACTAGAATAGCAATCTTAAAGAAAAAGTCCGAAGATTATGGACTGCTGGTTTCAGATGAGATTCTTGAATATATTGCCAGTAGCATTACTTCTAACATAAGAGAACTTGAGGGCTGCTTGATTAAGCTTCTTGCAAATTCTTCTCTAAACTCAAAAGACATAAACCTTGATTTGGCGAAAAGAACTGTTAAAGAAATTGCAACTGATAGAAAGATAAACGTCTCAATAGATAATATTACCAAAACAGTTTGCTCGGCATTAAGTATAGACGAAAATAAACTAAGAGATAAAACTCGTAAGAAAGAAATTGTACTGGCGCGGCAATTGGCAATGTTCTTTTCTAAAGAACTAACTAAGTCTTCATTAAAAACAATTGGATTGCATTTCGGTGGAAGGGATCATTCGACCGTAATACATTCGTGTAATTCTATTGAAAAAATGCAGCAAGAGGATTCGAGTATTAAAACTCTTGTGGAAAATTTAAGAAGCCAAATCGAATTAGCTTGTTCTTAACCACAAAAATTTATTAACACATCATTGTTCAAAACCGATGTCTTAATTGTTAACAAGTACCTTTTATTAACATTCTGATTTTTGTCTACATTAGAGTTAATATTTACTAACACAATGTCTTTTGATTTTATTTGGTTTATTCGTGATAAATAAATTAAACTATCTTTATTAACATATTAACGTCCTTATTACTACTATTAACTATTTTTAAATATTAATTAATTAAAATAATAAGCTCTTGATGTTTGTGGATATAATCCAACCTTGACTGATGTATTTAATAAAGCGTCAGAATACTTACCTTGAGCATTGAGATTTGAGTGCGTTTTTGTTAATTTTGTACGATTTTTAGGAGAAAAATAAATGGAATTCAAAGTAAACAGCAAAGTGTTGGAGAAGCTTCTCTCCAAAATAATTCCAGCTGTACCAAGCCGTACACCGATGCCAATTTTAGAAAATTTCTTGTTTGAAATAAAAGACGGGGCTTTAGTTGTAAGCGCAACAGACTTGGAAATAGCACTTAAAGCATCAATGAATGTTGCTGCAGAATCTAATATAAAAATGGTAGTTCCTGCTCGTTTGCTTTATGATGTTATTAGAAATTTAGATGAAACCCAAATTCATTTCGAAAATTCTCCTAACTTAAAATTAAAACTAAAAACCGATTTCGGAACTTATAACATTGGGTATTCTTCACATGATGATTTTCCTGCGATACCTTCTGTTAGCCGCGACAAAGAAATTGTAATTGGCGGCAATGATTTGAAAAGAGCAATAGATCAAACTTCGTTCGCTATGAGCAAAGAAGATATGAGGCCTGCAATGACAGGAACTCTTCTTGAATTTTCTATTGATGGTTTAAGATTCGTTACTACAGACGGACATCGTCTTGTTAAATATGTTTATAAAAATATTAAGTCCGAAAAGAACGAGCAGTACATAATTCCTGAGCGAGCCATTTCTGTATTATCTAAGCTGCTGACTGAAAGCGATGTTAAAATTTATTTGAGCAAAACACACATATCATTTCAAATGGGCGAGCTTGAGTTTATTACAAGATTAATCGGAGAAAAATATCCCGCATACGGAAGCGTTATTCCATTGGAAAATGAAAACATATTAAAAATAAAAACCTTAGAACTTCTCTCTTCAGTAAGGCGCATGTTGTTATTTTCAAGCTCCAACTCTAAGCAAGTTAAATTTACTTTGAATAAAGATAACCTCGAAGTATCCGCGGAAGACATAGACCGAGGTTCAAATGCGGTCGAAAATATTTTATGTGACTATAAAGGCGAGACGATGGAAATTGGTTTTAACACTGCGTATGTTAACGATGTTTTATCACATGTGATTAATGAAGAGGTTATTTTCAAGCTGCATTCACCCACAAAAGCATGTATAGTTGAACCTTCCAAAATAAAAGACACCGAAGAACTATTACTGTTATTAATGCCGGTGCGATTGAATAATTAAGAATGATTTTGACCGCCGTTCAATTAAAAAATTTTAGATGTCATAAAGATATTTCGTTAAACTTTTCAGAAAGTCTGAATTATATAGTGGGAGGAAACGGACAGGGCAAAACCGCCATACTCGAAGCCATTTATTATTTGTGCACCACAAAAAGTCATAACACAAATTCAGACAGCGAAGTTTTAAAATTTGGCGAAGATGTATTTGAAATATCCGGGCAGTTTAAAGATTTGGTTAATGATGTTGTGAGAATAATATATTCGTCTGGAGAAAATAAAAAAAGTTATTTGCAAAACGGAAAGCACAAACATCGCCTTTCAGAAATTATAGGAAATTATCCTATTGTATTACTTACGCCTGCCGATCATTCAATTACATTTGGTTATCCTAACGACCGAAGAAAATTTATTGATTCGATTTATTGTCAGGCTTCAAGTGCTTATTTGGGGCTTTTGATTGATTATAACAAGACCGTCAGACAAAGAACATCGCTATTAAACAGCATTAAGGAAAATAGAAATCAAAACACGAGTGAGCTTGATGCATGGACTCAACAATTATTAGAGACGGGGCTTGAACTTATAGAGTACAGAAAAAATTTTTTTGGTGAAATCGAACCCTTTGTTAAACATGCATATAAAGAAATATTAAACGGCGAGGAAAATCCCGGTTTAAAATATTTTTTTCTTGGTGGTTATAACGGGGAAAATATCAGGGAGCGATTCGTTGAGCTGCTGGAAGCTAAACGAGACGATGAACTGAGAAGGTGTGCTTGTTTGGTTGGTCCGCACAAAGATGATTTTGTTTTTGATATCAACGGAATAAATCTTAAAACATTTGGTTCGCAAGGTCAACACAAAACATTTCAGGTGGCATTAAGATTCGCAGAGTTTTTTTATTTGAAAGAAAAAACCGGTAAGTCGCCCATATTTTTATTGGATGACGTATTTGGCGAACTTGATGTTGCGCGGTCGGTTCGTATCAGCGAAAACCTAAGGAAGGTTGGACAAACGTTTATTACACTTACTGATTTTACCAATATTTCTTATTTGAGTAAGCAAAGCACAGATACCGTGATTAGACTTATGAATGGCAAAGCAATTTATGCATGAAGGGTTTTTAAGTATTTCTGAAATTATTAGTAAAGAACCCGGTTTTGAAAAGCTGCGAAAGGTTATCAAACAGCATGACGTGATAAGCGGGTTTCATAAATTATTCCCAGATTTAAAGAAGATTGCAGCGCCGGTTAAAATCGAAAAAAAAGTTTTGCATATAAAGGTGCAGAATGCGGCGTGGAGAAGCGAACTAAAGTTCAATCAGAAAACGATAATTGAAAAAATAAATACTTTTTATAAAGAAGAAATTATCAATGCGATAAGACTCAAATCATAAAACAACAAAAAAGCTTAAAGAGAAAAAAGATTTAATATGACAAACACTAAGGTTCAAAATGATTACAATGCTAAAAGCATAAATGTACTTAAGGGGCTGGAAGCAGTTAGGAAAAGACCTGCAATGTACATCGGCGATGTTGGAACCCGTGGACTCCATCACCTTGTGAATGAAGTCGTAGATAACAGTATTGACGAAGCCCTTGTTGGTTTTGCGGATATGATCAATATTACAATTCACAAGGATGAAACCATTAGCGTGGAAGATAATGGACGCGGAATACCCGTAGATATGCACGCTGAAGAAAAAAAATCCGCACTAGAAGTTGTTATGACTGTTCTTCACGCCGGCGGAAAATTTGATAAGAGTTCCTACAAAGTATCCGGCGGACTGCATGGAGTCGGTGTGTCGGTGGTTAATGCACTTTCAGAATGGCTTAAGGTTGAGGTTAAAAGAGACGGCAAGGTTTATTTTCAGGAATACAAAAGAGGCATAGCGTTAAAACCAGTAAAAGAAATCGGAACTGCAAAAAAAAATGAAACGGGAACCAAGGTAACATTTAAAGCGGACGAGGAAATTTTTAAGGTTGCAAGGTTTAAATTTGATACTCTTGCAGAAAGAATGCGCGAACTCGCTTATCTCAATAAAAACATTACAATTAAGCTAAAAGATGAAAGAAACGGCGGCGAGGAAGAAACCTTCCACTTTAAAGGCGGGCTAATAGAATTTGTAAAATATTTAGATGAACACAGAGTACCATTTCATAAAACGGTTTACATTGAAGGTGAACGGGACAATACCCCAGTTGAAATTGCTTTTCAGTACAGCGACAGTTATACTGAAAACATTTTTTCTTATGTGAACAACATTAATACGCATGAGGGCGGGACACATCTCGTTGGTTTTAAAACGGCACTTACAAGAACATTGAATAACTATGCTACAAAAAATGGTTTGATAAAAGACAATAAAATTCAGTTAACCGGCGATGATTTTCGCGAAGGTTTAACGGCGGTAATTTCTGTTAAAGTAGCAGAGCCACAGTTTGAAGGTCAAACCAAAACCAAATTGGGAAATAGTGAAACCAAATCTGCCGTTGAAACTCTTGTCGGCGAAAAGTTAGCCGAGCATTTAGAAGAAAATCCCGCTATTGGTAAAAAGATAATTGAGAAATGTTTGCGTGCTGCTGAAGCCCGCGAAGCCGCAAGAAAAGCAAGAGATTTATCACGAAGAAAAAATGCCTTAGATAATATGAATCTTCCAGGTAAACTGGCAGATTGTTCAATTACGGATCCTGAGCACTGTGAAATTTATATTGTAGAAGGTGATTCTGCGGGCGGTTCAGCAAAACAGGGGAGAGACAGAAGATTTCAGGCAATACTTCCTCTGAAAGGAAAAATACTAAATGTTGAAAAGGCAAAGCTCAATAAAATTTTAGAGAACAATGAAATCAAGGCAATCATTTCTGCTATTGGTGCCGGGTTAGGAGCCGACTTTGATCAGCTTAAAGCGCGATATGGAAAAATAATTTTGATGACAGATGCAGATGTTGATGGAAGCCACATTAGAACACTGCTTCTCACGTTTTTATACCGCCATATGAATGAACTAATAGTAGCGGGAAAAGTTTATATTGCTCAACCGCCGCTTTATAAAGTAAAAAAGGGTAAACAAGAATTCTACGCATTTGACGAAAAGGAAAGAGAAGAAATAATAAAGCGGCTTAAAGGAAACGGGAAAGAAATTGTCGAAGAAAAACCAGAAGAGCTTACTGAAGAGGGGCACCCCAAGGGATTGGTGATCTCAAGATACAAAGGACTTGGAGAAATGAATCCCGAACAACTTTGGGAAACCACAATGAATCCCGAAACCAGAACTGTTCTTCAAGTAACGATTGAAAGCGCAGCAGCAGCAGACAAAATTTTTGAAATCCTTATGGGTGATGCCGTTGAACCACGCAGAGAGTTTATTGAAAAGCACGCTAAGTATGCGAATTTGGATATTTGACAAGACTCAATTTTATGAGCAATATAAAGCTTGATAAACACTATATACTTGATTTTCTAAAAAGCAAAAAAGAATTCTTGCTGAAGGAATATGATGTAACCGATATTTCACTTTTTGGATCGTTTGCACGGGGCGAAGAGGACAATGAGAGCGATATAGATCTGCTGGTAGAAATGGATGAACCAACGTTCAAAAAATTAGCAGGTTTATCAATATACTTGGAAGAAACTCTTAGACGTGAAATAAATATAGTAAGAAAACATTCACATCTAAAGCCAAGATTTTTAAAAATCATAAGTCGAGATTTAATCAATGTCCCTTGAAATAATTCTAAGTCTATTTGAGGACATAAAAGAATCTATTGAAAAAATAAAGCGAAGATTTAAAAGTATAAAATCTCCCGATGACTTTTTAAAAAATGACTCCGGCTCAACAAACCTGGATGCTATAGTAATGCGTTTACAGGTTATTGGAGAATCCTTGAAAAAGATAGATGCGCTTGATAGTGGCTTCTTACAAAAATATCCCGAGATAGATTGGGCTAAAGTTAAAAAGATGAGGGATTTTATATCTCATCATTATAACGAGCTTGATGAAATTAAAGTATATACTGCGTGTAAGTTCGATATTCCCGATTTAGAAAAAATGGTTAACCGAATAATTAAAGATATCAATGATTTAGGTGTTGTATAATACCCAAAGCAACATAAAAACCAAATAATAAAAAACATGACAACAATATTCGAAAAAATAGTTCCCGTATCCCTTGAAGAAGAAATGAAATCTTCCTACATAGACTATGCAATGAGCGTAATAGTAGCTCGTGCATTGCCTGATGTTAAAGATGGACTTAAACCCGTTCACAGACGGGTTCTTTTTGGCATGCACGAACTTGGGGTTCCGTTTAATAAGCCGTATAAAAAATCGGCAAGAATTGTTGGGGAGGTTCTCGGTAAATATCATCCGCATGGCGATACTGCTGTCTATGATTCGATGGTAAGAATGGTGCAGGACTTTTCACTCCGCTATCCGCTGGTGGATGGACAGGGAAACTTTGGGTCGATTGATGGCGATTCTCCTGCTGCAATGAGGTACACCGAAGCCCGACTCGCACGCATGGCAGATGAAATGCTTAGAGATCTTGATAAAAACACGGTGAATTTTGTTCCTAATTTTGATGATTCACTTCAAGAACCAGTTGTGCTTCCTGCATACTTGCCAAATTTATTAGTTAATGGGTCAAGTGGAATTGCGGTTGGTATGGCTACCAATATTCCGCCGCATAATTTGGGCGAAGTTATCGATGGCTTGGTTGCTTTGATTGAGAATCCTAAACTCAAACCCGAAGATTTAATGAAGTATGTTAAAGCGCCCGATTTTCCAACGGCCGGAATAATTTATGGCTTTGATGGAGTAAGAGATGCTTACACAACAGGCAGGGGCAGAATAATTATTAGAGCTAAAGCAAACATTGAAACTCTTAAGAACGAAAGAGAAAATATTGTAATCACCGAGATTCCTTACCAGGTTAACAAATCTTCAATGATTGAAAGAATAGCAGATCTTGTTCGCGATGGAACCATAGTTGGAATATCAAACATAAGGGACGAATCAGACAGAGATGGTTTGCGTGTTGTAATTGAAATGAAAAGAGATGGTCAGCCTGCCGTAACACTGA